>Ga0335085_10000240_pt1 | contig 171002 bp, 123 predicted proteins | sample Lox_Sample_45_FD_206712 | JGI IMG/M metagenome (GOLD analysis project Ga0335085, IMG submission 206712) | Soil microbial communities from Loxahatchee National Wildlife Refuge, Florida, United States - Lox_Sample_4.5 | ecosystem: Environmental > Terrestrial > Soil > Wetlands | place: USA... | reverse complement strand
GCGCCTGGTTCGCTTCCTCTGCAAACCGACAGAACCGCTGGCAGTCAGCGCCTAGAAAGAAAAAGAAGAAATCCCCCCTCCTAAATCCCAAGACGTCGTCGCAGTCACAGAGTTTTTCAACACCCACAGACCATTACACTCATTGACCGTTGGTCGCCCCCCGTGCGATTGAAGGAATACAGGGACTAGGCACGGGGTGTGTAAGCACCGGGCAGGCAGAGGGTGGGTACAGTGGAGGGTGGGCACAGTGGGTGGGCACAGTGACTATCGACATAACAAAGGTGGGCACAATATCGTACACATTTGGCTAAGCACTCACGCTATGTGGTTGGAAAGACTATTGGTTCGGAAGTTTTCTTGCGGACTCAAAATCCGCCGACCTTCGGGTCTTGGGGGTTCGACTCCCCCTCCCGGCACCAACGCCAAAAGCCCACAGAATACGCGGCTAGCTGGCGCTAGCTCCCGCGCGAGATGCACCTCTGGAGCAGACACAGCGGATTTCGCGTCATATTTGGTCACGAAATGACGAAATGAAACCTATCACATTGAAATTCATAGGTTTATGGACACGTACCGTAGTATGTGTGGCTTACACGTCAGTTACACATTTTGAGATTCGCACCGGCCTTCCAAGCGAATAAAAATGGTGGGATAACCCTTAACCTAGGCGGCAAGGCTTCACGTTCTACAAGCGTCCAAACCACAGCCTGTGGTGCTCAAGCTGATGAGGATAAGAGTGGGAAGCTATTTCGATGAGGACGGGAGCCGCTGGTAGCGATATCCCCGAGGTTTGAGCTGCTGATTCACGTATGTGCCTTTGGAGTCGGCGGTGAGGAATGCGGCATATTCCTCGGCGGGCACGTCAAAGTATTGATAGACCTCGCCCGATTGGCGAAACTCCAGTTCCAATACGCGTTCCTGGGGAGCGTAGCCGATGCTGGCGATACTGTTGGACTCTACCGGAACTCTCTGCATTCTCGAATCGAGCGCCTTCCGGGCGCTCTCTCTACTTAGATGCGAATGACTTGAAGGAAGGAACTTGCCCACTTGTCTAGACAGTCACAACCGGACGCTTACACCTTCATCCACTGCGACGCCCGAAGACCACGAAATCCAGTCACACCCACAAGCAAGATATTGGCTCCGCAACAAGACGGTCGCCGAAAGGGACCGGACTTCCGCCATCGTAGAGAACGACTCCCAGCTTGAAGTTATCGCCGCAGGCCTCCGCCAACTTTCGGAGTCCCTTGAAGTCGCCAGCATTCACGGTAGCGCTCGCTTTGACTTCGATACCGACCAATGCGCCACTTCCCGTTTCAATCACAAGGTCAACCTCGTCCTGATCTTTGTCCCGGTAGTGGTATAAAGCGCAGCTCTCACCAAACCAAGACGCCTGTTTCAACACCTCAGAGAAAACAAACGTTTCCAGCAACGGCCCGAACATTGTCCGGTCTTTCGCGACCCGCTCCACACTGGCTCCTAAGAGTGCGCCGAGCAGACCAGAGTCAAGGAAATGCAGCTTGGGTGTCTTTACCAAACGCTTCAACTGGTTACGAAACCACGGTTCCACCCGACGAACGAGAAACAACTGCTCCAGGATGGCCACGTATTTCCTTGTGGTTTTGTCGTCGAACCCAACTTGGCCGCCTGTCTGTGTGAAATTGGTGAGCTGGCCAGAATGGTGGGCAAGAACCTGTAGCAGACGCGGCATTTGGTCGAGTTTTTCCACGTCGGCAACCTCGCGCACATCCCTCTGCACGAGGGCTCTTACATAATCGCGTGCCCATGTCTGGCGTCGTTTCGGATCTTCGCGCCGCAGCATTTCGGGGTAGCCACCAATCAAGACGGCGTGTACTAGGTCTTTGCCGATCATTGGCTCCGCAGGTTTGCCAAGCTTGCTATCGAACGCTGCTTTGAGGAAGCCCGGCTTCTTACCTCGGATTTCGGCCCTCGAGAGAGGCAGAAGGCTCACGATCTCCATGCGGCCAGCCAGACTCTCCGAGACTTGAGGCAGAGTGAGAATATTGGCTGAGCCCGTCAACAGAAACCGGCCGGGCCGGCGATCATCATCCACTGACTTTTTGATAGCCCGGAGAAGGTCGGGCACTCGCTGTACTTCGTCAATGATCGTTCGGTCAAGAGCGCGCACCAACCCAGTTGGATCGCTGCGCGCCGCAGCCAGAACTGTGTCGTCGTCCATGCTGATGAATTCGCGTTTGCCCCCTACTAAATCGCGGACCAGCGTGGTCTTGCCACACTGGCGCGGCCCCGTAACCATGACGACCGGCGTGTCCTTGAGCGCGGTAGCCACCAGTTCGGCGGAAAAGCGAGGAAATAGCACGTGATGGGTATCGTCCATACCGGATAGAGGCTCCGTCTAATTCGGATTAATGGCTCGTCCATTTCGGATTATAGACTCGTCTAATCCGGAATGGAACCCGAAACGGTTCCGGGAACGCATTCCGGCTTGTGGGCAGACCAAGGATTCCGATTCCCCAACCAGATTTTGTCGATGGCCCCCAGTCAATACGATCTGAGCACAGTGTGTGATCCCCATCGCCTCCATAACAGCGCCGACACGGAGGGCATTTGTGGAAAGAAGCGCCCGAGATGCCTTGAAAAATCCGTGAGACTTACACAGTGACTTTCACGGTTTTCATATTTTGCTCCAGCTATGTAGTTTATTTTCAATACTTAGCTTGAATACGCAGCGGACTCAAAATCCGCCGACCTTCGGGTCTTGGGGGTTCGACTCCCCTTCCCGGCACCAGCGTTTTCAGCCGACAATTATCTTTGAACCGCATTTCTGGAGCTTACTGGACTGTTATTCTTGTCAGTTCTTGACGTCCATGTGAGCTGTCAGGCTTCTAAGGGACCAAAACGCACTGTCGCTTTTGTTGGGGAACAAGCCCGTTCGGTTTCGACTCGATCTCAAAGGATCAGGAGATTGTCATCAGTCGCAAAAGGTGGACGGCTGTGTGCGAGCCTCCTGCTCCTTACTGCACTCTGTAGTTTTCCAGCACCCGCGCGAGCCTGCGACCAACTCGCAGCCCGAAGCTCGTTATGGGTACGACTCACCAGTCCGGTTTCGTCGTTCACCGCAGAGCGCGGAACGCTGGTAAGAGGATTCCTGCTGGAGTCGCCGCTCTGTGACGGCGTCCCCGTATTTCCGACGAAGACTCCTGTTGAAGGCCGCGTGTTGTCGGTGCATCGGGTGGGGCTTGGATTCTGGCGCGAGACGGCAGCTCTGGAGATTGTGTTTCTTCGCTTGTTGCCCCCGGATGCCGGTCCCATTGAAATTAACGGACGGGTGGAACTCGTCGACAATGCCCGGGAGGCTGTAAAAAACGGTGTAATTCGGGGCATTCGCAGCACCGATACGCCGCAGGGCATGATCAGCAGCCGGCTCAAGCATCTTCCATCCTTCCATTTGTACCCCGACCCGTACCTTCTCGGATTTAAGGTGTTGTTTCCAATTTTCCCTGAGCCGGAAATTAATCTGGAAGCGGGCACCGACATCGAGGTGGAATTAGCAGGATCCGCCAAACTACCGGACGACCTTGCTCCCATTTCACCAGTTCCGTCCATTGGGCATGATGCCGAACTCGAACAGGACTTGACGGATTTGCCCGAACGGACGCTCACCAAAAAAGGCAAAGAAGCCGATGTCATCAATGTTGTTTTCGCCGGGTCTCGAGAAGATCTGGAGGGGGCATTCAAAGCCGCCGGGTGGCATCAAAGTGGGCCGACCTCGACCCGATCCGTAACGCGCGATTTCTATTCGTTTCTCTCCAGAACCAGCTATTCAACAGCACCAATGTCGACACAATTGCTGGAAGGACGCAAGGCGGACTTGGCACTGGAAAAGGTGTTTCAGAGCCACGAGAAGCGCAATCACTTGCGGATTTGGTCTCTGGACCACACGTGGGAAAGCCTTCCCCTGTGGGCTAGCGCAGCGGTTCGCGAGACGGGCGCGACCCTGTCGCTTCGGCACAAGGGGTTTATTCACCACGTCTCCGAGGATCTGGACGAAGAGCAGGAGGCGGTGGTGCGGGATCTTGTCGTGACTGGTTGTGTTGATTCCGTCGGAATGATGGCGCGCCCGGTTGAGCATGTCCTCCGAAACGCCACCGGGGAATACTTTCGAACAAATGGATCATTGGCGGTTATTCGCCTGCAACCATGCGACTCTCACAATGAACTGGCGACTTCATCGAATATCAAGAATGGCTCCTGGGCCTATCGTTATCTTCGGCGGCAGATCCTCACCGTGCGCAGCGATCTGGTGCGGTCGAATTGCATTTACGCGATGTTCGAGCTTGCACGCTTTACAACTGGGGCAGTGAGAAAGAAGTATTTGCGTCGGAGGGTTTCAGCTGCAGTTCGGGACGGAGATAAGACTTTCGGGAAATACGATGGGATGGGTCGCAGCTTATTTGATCGTTATAATTCTGACGTCTACCAATATCCTTTAAATAGCAAATAACAGGGTAGCGAAGACTTCCCTTGTGCAGCCTCTAACACCGTACAGGTGTAGGTCCGGCAATCGTGAAAAAACGGAATATATGGTCCCACAAATCGATGCTTCCGTTCCTTTTGGATGAGTGCGTTCGCCTGAACGAGACTGAGATGGATAGGTTTGCCGATCATGTGGCCAGAGTCCGGAGCTTTCGCGTACCGGTAATTCAGGGGCGGTAATCCGATCATCGGGATTGGATGCATACCGGAAATCCTCTCGATGTTGCCATGTCCATCCTGCAATGAAATCTGGCCTGCATCGATGAAGGGGATCGTTGCAGGTCCATAACCGAGAGTGACGCGGCCAATCGAGGTCTCCGTTTGCAGCCAATGGTGACAGAAGGGGCCAGCATGCTGGGTGCGCAGTTCTAGTGTCACAACTCTGGACGCATCTTGATCCGTTTGCATTCGATCAAAGGCAGATCGAGAGACATCCGGAGTAGTCGAGTCGGATGGCAGAAAGCAACTCGTAAACCCCAGACCGCAGGGGCGAGAATTGTCCACGCGAAAGGGATTGGAACGCAGGGGCGCAAGCAGTCGATGAAGAATCTTAGTCTCACGAGAAGCCGTCTGCGCGTGAATTGGCGCTACGCAGAGTAGTCCAACAAAGGCAATGCGCACTACGCCGTGCAATCCGTTCTCCCTGTATCCCGAGATGCCACGCAAAGGCATAAGAAACAGCGATATCCGTTGAAGCCGCGGTCGTGAACTGGCAGATTAGCCAGTTGGATGATTTGGCCCCTAGAAACCGTTGATCTTACGAAAACAGTACTGCGAGACGAACCTGCACTGAAGGTCGGTCCGCAGTTGCTAAACCGCTTAAGTTCCGATAAATTCTGCTTTCACTGGAGCAGTTGTTTCCATTTTGGGGGAATCATGAGAGTCATCCGCACCATCGTGCTAGCGCTCCTTGTCACCGGAATCAGTGTGGCCGCTGACGCTCCGTCAAGCTACGATCTGAAATCTCCAAACGGCCGCATTGAGGTGCGGATTCGCACTACGGACGAACTCCGATACGACGTCGTTCTGCAGGGAACCGCGGTGCTTGAGAATTCTACGCTCTCTCTCGAGGTCGACCACAAAGAACTCGGCGGGCATCCCAAGATCACTGGTGTGCAACAGCGGACTTACAACCAAATCGTCGAGCCGGTCGTGAAGCAGAAGTTTGCGAAGGTTCGTGACCACTACAACGAACTGAAGCTCACAGCCGAAGGCGGATACGCAGTAGTGTTTCGGGCTTACAACGAGGGTGTCGCTTATCGTTTCGAAACATCACTTCCCGAGAAGGAAATAAAAGTTTACGCCGAAGAAGCCAATTTCAAGTTTGCCAGCAACTTCGTCGTCTACTATCCGCAGGAAGATAGTTTCTATTCACACAACGAGCGCAGATATACTCCGCAACATTTGAGCGAGATCGCGCCGTCGTTCATTGCGACTCTTCCGGCCGTCGTCGACCTCGGAACAGCCAAGGTTGCGATTGCGGAATCTGATCTAAGTGACTATCCGGGACTCTGGCTGATGGGCGGAGCGCCGGAGTTCGCGCTGCAAGCCACTTTTCCGCATTATCCGCTGAAAGAAGAGCAGACCAGCGACCGCGATTACAAAGTGACTCAGGCTGCCAACTACATTGCAGCGACAGCCGGGACACGCAGTTTCCCGTGGCGCGTTATTGGTATTGCCGACAATGACGGCGACTTGATCACCAATCAGTTGGTATATCTGCTGGAGAGTCCCTCGAAGGTTGAGGACACGTCTTGGATCCGTCCGGGCAAGGTGGCATGGGATTGGTGGAACGATTGGAATATTGATGGGGTCGATTTCAACGCCGGCATCAATACGAAGACCTATGAATATTACGTTGATTTCGCGGCGAAGTATGGATTGCCTTACATCATCCTCGATGACGGCTGGTACAAGCTCGGCAATTTGCTGGAGGTCACGCCCGATCTCAATATGGACGAGCTTACTGCGTACGCGAAGCAGAAAAATGTAGGGCTGATTTTATGGGCTTCGTGGAAAACCCTGGATGATCAACTTATTCCAGCGCTCGATCAATTCGAGAAGTGGGGAGTCAAGGGCATCAAAGTGGATTTCATGCAGCGTAGTGATCAGATCATGGTCAACTACTTCGAGAGAGTCTGCCGCGAGGCGGCGAAACGGCACATGTTGGTCGATTTCCACGGCGATCAAAAGCCCGCTACGATGACTCGTACCTGGCCGAATCTGATCAACACCGAAGGCGTCCGGGGAATGGAATGGAGCAAGTGGAGCTGGGAATCGGATCCTGCCCACAACGTGAGCCTGCCATTCACTCGCATGTTCCTCGGCCCGCTCGACTTCACGCCAGGAGCGATGCGGAACGCCACGCGCAAGACTTTTGCGCCAATCAATTCGCAGCCGATGGCGCTTGGTACACGTTGCCATCAACTCGGAATGTATGTGGTCTATGAAGGTCCCTTGCAAATGTTGTCCGACAGCCCCTCGAATTATCTGCGGGAGCCGGAGACTATGGAATTTCTTGCAGCAGTGCCGACTACCTGGGACGAAACAAAAGTCTTGGACGCGAAGATTTCGCAATACGTGCTGCTGGCCCGGCGTAACGGCAATGACTGGTACGTCGGAGCAATGACGAATTGGACGCCGCGCGACTTGGAGGTCGACTTCTCGTTCCTTCCAGAGGGAAGCTTTACGCTGGATTCTTATCAGGACGGAGTAAATGCCGACCGCAATGCAAGCGACTACAAGAAGTCAACGCGGCAGATTACGCGGTCAACAAAACTGAAGATTCATCTTGCGCCCGGTGGCGGCTTCGCGGCGCGAATTCACCAATAATTACGGACGTTTATGTCGGTTGAGTCCGCGGCAAAGCCCGAAGCGCTCCGGTTGAGATTCCGCCATCGACGAGGATCGTTTGTCCAGTGATGTAGCGGCTGGACTCCGAAGCGAGAAATACGACCGCTCCGTCCAGATCGTTGGGCTGGCCCGGTCGTTGCATTGGAATGCGTTCAGTCAGATATTCGACCCATTCTCGATCCTCATAAAGAACGTTGTTCTGCTTAGTGCGAAACCAGCCAGGAGCAAGGCAATTGACGCTGATTCCGAATTTGCCCCAATCTGCCGCGAGGCTCATTGTGAGCTGGCGAATGCCGCCGCGGCTGGCGCCGTAGGGGCCAAGGCCAGCATACCCTGCAACGCTGGTGACCGAGCCGATATTGATGATGCGGCCATAATTGCGCTGCTTCATAAAGCGGGCGACGGCCTGCGCCACGAAGAAACCGCCGCGTAGGTTGGTGTCGAGAACGAGATTCCAGTCGTCCCATGTGACGTCGAGCGCGGGTTTGCGGACGTTGCAGCCTGCGTTGTTCACGAGGATGTCGATCCGTCCGAAGGCGTCGTGCCCGGCCGAAGCCATTCTGTCGATGCTCTTCTGATCGCGGACATCCAATTCCAGGGATACTGTGCGACGGCCGAGCGATCGCATCTCCTCGTCAAAGCTACGAAGACTTTCGCGTTTACGGCTGGTCAAAACCAGATCCGCTCCGGCCTTCGCTAGGGCCCGAGCGAAATATTGGCCCAGGCCTCGGCTGGTTCCTGTGACGATCGCAACCTGGCCGCTGAGATCGAACAGTTCGTTCACGAAGTCGCTCCCGGCTCGAGCACAATTTTCATCAGACCTTTTTCTCGCGAATAGAGTCGTTCAAACCATTGTGCTCCTCCGGTCAGTGGGGCCACGGCAGTGATCAAAGGCTTTACGTTAATTTGACCACTGCTCATCAGTTCCATTGCGCGCGGATATTCACCTGACGACGCGCAGGATCCGTGCAACGTGATCTGCCGACTGACAACTTTCTGCAGCGGAATCGTTACTTCAGGAGAGATGTTACCGACGAGCACCACGTGCCCGCCTTTGCGCACGCTGTTGATCGCACCGTGAACTGCCGGAGTGTTGCCGACCGCCTCAACCGCAATATCAACACCGAGCCCGTTCGTCATTTGCGATATTTGCTGAAACAAATCGGGTCCGGAGGTCAAAGTCGACGCCGCGCCTAGAGACTTGCTCAGCTCCAGTCGAGTAGCGTCAACGTCAGTGACGAAGACTCGCGAGCATCCTCGCGCATTTAATACCTGCTGCACGAGCAATCCGATCGTGCCCGCACCGACAACGAGTGCCGTATCGTCCGGCTTGATTGAGACGAGCGAAACAGCGTGGAGTGCGACCGAAACAGCTTCCAAGAGAGCCGCTTCAGCAAACGAGAGATTTTGAGGAAGGTGATACGCGATGCGTGCAGGCACCGCAACAAATTCTGCAAATGCTCCTGCCCGCCGGTAGTCTCCGCAAGACACTCCCAGGACTTCTCGCCGGTCGCAAAGATTCACTTCGCCTCGGCGACAGAATGCGCAATCACCGCAATAGATCGTGGAGTCAAAAGTGACGCGGTCGCCTTGGTTGAAATTCTTCACTCTTTCGCCTGCACATTCCACGACTCCCGCGGCTTCATGGCCCATGACAAGCGGTGGAATACGGCGCCCTGAAGAACCGTCATACCCGTGGACGTCACTACCACATATGCCGCAGGCAGCTACACGAACAAGAATTTCGTCGCCGTTCAGCATAGGAACGGGTAGGTCTACAATTTCGAGCTTCTTGTATTGCGAAAGGAGCAGAGCCTTCATTGCACATCCTGAGCGAATTGAATTGCAGAATGAGAATACTACGGTCAATGCGCTGACGTGACGATACCGCTTCCTTCGCGAATGGTGATGATCTGATTTGCCTTCACGTTCCTGAAGTGTTCGGTTTTCTGCGTCGTTGGCCATTTGATCTCGACGACATCGACAACTTCCGCTTTGCCCAGGCCGAAATGCAGGCGCAGATCTCCCTGTGACATGACGCTCGATCCGCTGTGTACTTCATCGATCTGCGCATGATTGCCCGTGATGACGCGCACACGCGCGCCGATCGCGGTGCGGTTGCACTTGGTGCCAATCAGCTTGATCTTTATCCAGTTCTGCTTGTTGCCACCATCGTTTCGTAAAAGTGATGGAACATCGCCCAGATTCAGCACAAGAATGTCAATATCGCCATCATTGTCATAGTCTCCAAACGCTGCACCGCGGCTGGAGAAATGCTCGGTAATTCCAGGGCCCATGGCGGTGGAAACGTCTTTAAACGTTCCGTTCCGCAGGTTTTTGTAAACGAGGCGCGGATTCTTATAGGTCTGGCCGATGTCGTGACTGTCAATCTGCGGATAGACGTGTCCGTTAATCTGAATGATGTCCTGCCAACCATCGTTGTCGTAGTCGACGAACCCGCAGCCCCACGCAACGTAGCGGTTATTAATTCCGACTCCCGACGAGAAGGTCACATCGTTGAAGGTGCCATCGCCATTGTTGTGATAGAGGTTGCATGTATCGTCGGCGAAGTTCGTTTTGAAAATGTCAAACCAGCCATCGCAGTCGTAGTCGCCAACCGCTATGCCCATACCCGCTTGCTCGTGCCCATCTTCGCTATACGCGCAACCAGCGATCATGGCGATATCGGTGAACGTTCCGTCGTGGTTGTTGCGGAAGAGGATGCTTGGCTCAGAATCGACGGCTACATAGATATCGGGCCAGCCGTCGTTATCGAAATCGTAAGAGGCAGCCGTGATTGAATATCGCGGACCCGGCCTAAGTATGCCTGATTTCGCCGAAACATCAATGAATGTTCCGTCGCCGTTGTTGTGATAGAGGATATTCGTGTCGCCAGTCAGGCCGCGAGGCCCGCACATGACCGGAATACCCTTCCACTGGCACTCTGGCGGTGCACCCGGTCCTGGCGTCTGCGCAGGATCAAGCTTGATGTAGTTGCAGACGAAGAGATCAAGATTCCCATCGCGATCGTAGTCTAAAAACGTGCAGCCCGATCCCCAGCGAACCTCGTCATGGTGCAGTCCGGCTTTTCGTGTTACATCGGTGAAGGTTCCATCGCCATTATTGTGGAACAGGATATTGTGTCCCCAGAAGCAACAGAACAGGTCGTCCCAGCCGTCATTATCGTAATCACCGAGGCATACACCCGTCTGCCAACCGGTTCGAGCCAGTCCGGATTTTTCCGTAACGTTTGTGAAAGTACCGTCGCGATTATTCCTGAACAGTTGCGATGTCGGAGCTTTTCCTTCCTGCCACTTCTCGCCGAGGCGAGTGCCGTTGGTCAGATAGATGTCGAGCCAACCATCGTTATCGTAATCAAAAAACGCGAGGCCGCTTCCCTTAGCCTCGATGATGTAGCGTTTCTTCGTCTCGGATCCCCAGACATTCGGCACGTTCAATCCAGCCTGCTTTGCGACATCCACGAACTGAACAGACTCAGAAGTTTCAGGCGCTTTCGAGTCGAGCAGCAGCGGAAGTTTCCAGCGCCACAAGGGAGTCGTCAGGGCGTCCATCAGCGTGCTGCCGAAGACAAGCAGGGAAGATCCAAGGAAGTTGCGACGGCGCGGGTTCACTTTGAGCTCGCTATTCGGGGAAATTTGTGCGGCACGATCCCTGTACCTTCTTTAACGGCGATAATCTGATCACTGGGGATGTTGGTGAGCTTTTCCACCAATCCGCTTGGCCATGTGATCTCAAGAGAATCAATCTTTGTCCGTGCACCCAATCCAAAGTGAATTCGCGGATCACTCGCCGACATGTAGCCCATACCGCCCTTCGCCTGCTCGAATTGCACGACGCCTTGCGAACTGAGCTTCAGGGACGAACCGATTCCATCACGATTCGATTTCGTCCCGATAAGCAAAACAGTCAGCCAGTGATTGGCGCTTCCGCCATCATTGCGGAGTAGGGAAGGCAAGGCGCCCCGATTGTTCGTAACGATGTCGATGTCGCCATCGTTGTCGTAGTCGGCAGTCGCAACGCCACGTCCCACGATCGGCCTTATGAAATCCGGACCAAGCGATTCCGATACCTTCTCGAAGTGTCCCTTACCCAGATTTCGAAACATCAGCAACGGTTCCTTATACGAAACTTCCGAGTGATACAGCTGTACATTGTCGAGCATCGCACCATTCAGTTGGAGGATATCGTTCCAACCGTCATTATCGTAGTCGAGAAACTTCATCGATACGCCGCTCAGCAGAATCGCTTTATTTCCAAGACCCGAGTTGAACGTGTCGTCGAGGAACGTCCCGTCATGATTGTTGTGATAAAGGCGGTTGAGTTCGAAATCAAGGTGGGTGATGTAAATGTCTTGCCAGCCGTCACCATCGACGTCAGCCGCGTCAATCCCCATGCCGGCTTCATAACGACCGTCTTCGCTGGCAGCAACTCCTGAAACGAGCGAGACATCGTCGAAGGTTCCATCGTGCTTGTTGATGAATAGAAAGTTGGGCCAGGAATCGTTCGCCACGGCAATGTCGGGCCAGCCATCGTTATTGAAGTCAGCGAGCACAACTCCCATGCCTTTCGCCTCCGGCTTGCCGACGCCGGAAGGTTCACTCACATCGGTGAACGTTCCGTCATGATTATTGTGATACAGCTTGATGCGCTGGCCCTTGTAATTTCCCGGATGACAATACGAGCGATATCCCGGACGGTGCTCTCCACACCAGATATTGTTTTTGGGACTCCATTCGATGTAATTCGTTACAACCAGATCGAGCCATCCATCTTTGTCGTAGTCGAACCATCCCGCACTCGTAGACCACCCGCCTTCGTCGGCCACTCCAGCTTTCGCCGTTACGTCGGTAAACGTGCCGTCGCCATTGTTGTGATAAAGGATCGCGCGGCCATAGCCGGTCACATATAGATCAGGGAAGCCGTCGTTGTCGAAATCCCCCACGGCAACACCTTGCCCATAATGGCCCTCTCCGGCAAGGCCCGACTTCTCCGTTACGTCGGTGAACGTGCCGTCGCCATTGTTGTGATACAAGGCTGAGCGCAAAGGATGAGGCGGCTTGTAGAGATCGGTGGCAGCCGATTGCACGAAGAAAAGATCCATCAACCCATCTTGATCGTAATCAAGCCAAGCAACGCCCGTTCCCATCGTCTCGAGATAATACTTTTCGTCCGTCTGCGTGGAGTCCTGCTGGAAGTTGATGCCAGCTTCTTTGCGAACGTCGGTGTAGCGCACCTGGATCGCTGAAGAACTGGCCGGCGTTGATGCGTGTTGTGCATGTCCGGCGATTCGATAACTTAGAAATGCGCAGCAAAGGCAAAGCAGTACACCGATGCGTTGCCGAGGGTAACTGCGCTGCGACGGATTCCCCATTCCGCGAAAGTATTTCCGTTCTTGCTCTGAAGCCAGCGGCGTAAAGAGTTAATGAGGTGCATTCTAGCGCAGGATAAAGCTCAAGCTCAAAGCGTCCGGTCGGCAATGATCAGTGCGAATTGCAATAACTGCTGTCTGGCTTCGGCTGTGAGTGGCTCGTTCGGAGCGGCAGATTTCCCGGATGTCTGCGAGAGAACCTGCTCGATTCGTTGCACGTCCAAGCCGCCTGCGTTACTTCCCTTGAAGCGACTGAGTACCTCGCGGGCCTTATCGATTTGTCCCGTTTGGTAATAGAAAACGCCAAGCGTTGAGTAGCTCCCTGCCCATTCCGGAAGCAAGTCAACGGCGCGCTCGAGTCGCTCACCGGCTCTGGCAGTGTCGCCTTGCAATGCGGAGATGAGCCCAAGTCCCCATTGAATCTTGCCTGATGCAGGAATTCGGTCGAGTCCTTTCTTCAGCGTTTGCTCGGCGCCCGCTGGATCGCCGCTCCGAAGCTGCACCAACATTAGAGAAAGGTAGTACTGATCGTTGTCAGGATTGCGCACAATCGCATCGCGAAAAATATCGACGCTTTTCATGCTCTGTCCCAGGTGCGCATAAACGTCGCCTAACAGGGAAAGGCAGGTATCGTCCTGCTGCCCGGCAGTAGAAATCGCCTGAATGGAACGCAGTGCCTCCGGATACGATCCCTTGCGAAAGTAGGCATTCGCAAGGTCGAACTTGATTTCGTCGGAATCGGAGTTTGCACGTAGTGCAGTCTGAAAATGTGAGATTGCGTCATCGTACAAGTGATATCGAGCCAGTAATACCCCGAGTCCTGCCTGAGTTCGATAATCCCCGGAGCTGACCTGATCCAGTTGCGTCACGGTCGCGAGGGCTTCTTGGTGTTGCCCCAACTTCAAGTAGGCCTCGGCAAGCAAATATAAATCCTGAGGCTGTCCCGGATTTTTCTTGATCTGAGCATTGAGTTCGGTGATGTCGAGCGTCGCACGCTCCCTTGCTGAAAGTTGCGAGCGATTGTCGAGGTAGTCGAACAAGTGCTGAAACGGGTATGGTCCAGTGGACGAATTCTTGGACAGTGTCTGAAAAACCTGCAAATCACGCCGTGCCGCATCCATTTGATGCAGACTTCGTTCCAGCATTGCAAGCTTGTAATACCCAGGAGCAGGATCACGGCTCGCTTTGACATAACGCCGAAGCAGATCAGCAGCTTCGGCGTACTTCTTGTCCTTTGTTCGAAGGTTCGCAAGCTCAAGCAGAGCCTCGGCGAAATTGGGATTTGAGCGCAACGCCTGTTGGAGTTTCTCATCGGCTGCTGACGTGTTTCCCTGCCGTTCTTCGATGAAGCCGATGTTGAACAGGCAAGCGGCATTTTTCGGATCGCGCTTCAGCCCTTCCTCAAAATATTTGCGGGCTTCGTCGAAGCGGCCCAGATGGCGGTAAGAAAGTCCCATGAAGGCGTAAGACCGGGCGGAGGGGTCTAACTCAATGAGTGTCTTGAATTCTTCGATGGCCTTATCGGCCTTTCCCGACATGAAGTAGCTCTCACCGAGTGCGGCGTGTAAATCCAAGCGTTGAGGAGCAAGTTTAATCCCGGATTCGAGCAGCGGGATCGCGTCTTCATAAAAATTCTGCGTCATGCTCACCCGAGCAAGCAGGAAGATGATGTCCGTATTTTCGGGCGCAATCTTGTGCGCCCGCGCCAGCGAATCGAGTGCATCCACGGGGCGCGATTCTTCCTGATAAGCCTGTGCAAGCAGATACATGGTATCTGCGGAATCTGGCTTTAGGGTCAACGCCCTGTGTAAGACCAGTTCTGCCTTTGATGTATCACCCGCACTAAGTAAGATCTGTCCGAGGTTGTAGAGGATCTCAAATGTCCCGGGCGTCAAGCTATCGGCTTTCTCGACCTCGAACTCCGCCGACTTATACTGTTTTTCGGATGCGAGGAGCAGCCCCAGTGTGAAATGACGTTGCACATCATTCTTGCTTTCGAGAGAGATCTGCTTTGCAAGGCTTAAGCCCTCGGTAGTACGACTGGCGCGCAAGTAAGCGCGAACGAGATTCATCTTCGCTTCAACGGTTGCCGGATGAATGCGCTGTAGAAATGGAATTGCCGCTGCTGGCTTTCCCGCGGTCAGGAGAATAAGTGCAAGATTGTAATTCGCTTGCTGATTCGAAGGGAAAAGTGCTAGAGCCTTGCGAAGCTCCTTTTCGGCCAGTTCTGTTTTTCCAGCGGCCGCATAAAAATTCCCCAGGTTTATGTGCGTCGTCGCCGAAGATGGATTCAGGTTCAGCGCGCGCTGAAACGCATGGAGAGAACAGTCGTAGTCTTGTTGATTGCTGCAGATGATTCCCATCAGGTTATATCCGTCAACGCTGGAGGGATAAGACCTAAGAAACCGCTGCACAGACGTTTTCGCATCGGCGAGGCGCCCTTCTTGAAAAAGCGATTCAGCCCCAGTGAGTTCACTTTGCCCTACGCTGTCGGCAGCAGGTTTGTGCCTCGCAGGCGCAGTCTGCTGAGCAGCGCTGGAGCCTAGAATCGAAGCTGCCGAGACAAGGAGAACAACCGCTCTTATTCGAAATGATGAAACGGAGGCCGACATCTGGCCTCACTCTAGCATCTTAAGTGTCTGCCGAGCCATGTCGTTTTGAGGTTGCCGTCGCAGCAGATCTTCCAAGGTGGTTCTCGCTTTGGTCTTATCGTTCAACATGAAGTAGAGGCGTGCCAGATTCAAGTAAGCCTGATCAAAATCCGGATTGCTCTGAATACACGTCTTGAATTCCTCTTCTGCATCGGAATAACGCTTCTCTCGAACCAGCAGAATACCGAAATTATTCAGGGCCTCCGCGTATCCGGGGCGCAGCGAAAGCGCTCGCTGAAAATTCTGCTCCGCGCGATCGGCGTCATTCTGTTGGGCGTACAACATCGCCATACTGTAACTCGCTTCAGGATTGTCAGGCGCAACCTGCACTGCTCGGGTAAGCAGGAGCTCGGCGTCGGTGAACTGTCTCGCTCGGCGGTATAAGTTGCCGAGATTCAGCAGCGCGACGTCGTAATCAGGGCGAATCTCCAACGATCGCTTGAAATCAGCAATTGCATCTTCCGATTTTCCTTGCCCTGCAGCAACCATTCCGAGATTGTTCCAGGCCTCGGGATGTTTCGGTTTGAGCTGCAGTGTTTTCTCCAATTGGGCCCGGGCGGCCGCGAAATCCTCTTGGCGTAGGTAGAGAGTTCCCAAGTTGTAGTGTGCCTCGGCGTTATCTGGCTTTTCCGAAATTACTTGCAAGAACGCGTTGGTTGCAGCATTCAGATATCCGCGCTGAAAGAATGCAACTCCGTAGGTGAAATCATTTCTCTGAAACGCGCCGAGATGCAGCGTGCCCGGGAAGGGCAAAGTCTTCTTGATTCGCTCCTCAAAAGTGCGAGGCATGGAGTTGAGGTCGGCGAGCATGCGCTCGCCAGCCGTTTCACCCTGATAAACCTTAACAATCAAGCCCATTTGATCGATGAGAAAGGACGTGGGCAGGTGCATGTCCCGATGTCGGTCAAAGAGGTATCGATAAACAATGTTGTAGATGCCGATGACCTCTCGTGTTGAGAATAGAAGTGGAAACGAAAACCTCTCGTCGGAAGCAAAGGAGCGAAGAACCGCTTCGTTCGCTGGATCGTCCGCATTCACTGTCATTATCGTGACCACAGAGGCCAACTGCTTGTTGTCTCGAAGTGACCGGAGTTGCTGACGTGATTCTTCTGAGTCTCTTGTCCAGAACGTAAGCAGCTTATTCCCACCTGTTGATTCAAGAGTCCATTCCTTCCCTGATGTGTCGGTAAGTTCAAATGCTGGTGCATGGAGCGGCTGTAAAAGCCACACGTCAACCGATATGGGCAGTTTCTGGATTGCAGTTTGCGGAACGTGCGACGGAGCGACTGCTTTTGGCGGGGAAAATCTTTCGCTGCGAAAGTCATTCGAGCCTTCGATGATCTCGACGTAATGGTTAACTGGAAGCTGGTCAAACGTCTGCACCTGACCACTGGGCCAGTGAACTGTGGCGCGCACGAAATCTCGTATATCTCCCACTCCGAAGAAAAGCTGCTTTGTGTGCTGGGAGAGAAATCCCGATCCGGCCTGAAGATATTTGGTTTGCCTGCGACCTTGCACCTCAATAGTCACCGCGGCACCGATCGCATCCCGATTGCTTTCCGTGCCATGCACGCGAAATGCGATCGAATTGCCGATTTCCTGCATAATGTTGCGCAACAAGCGTACCTGCGGCGCATTGCGATTCTTCAACAGCACCTCGAGCCTGCCGTCGTGATCGAAGTCGGCGAGAGCGAATGCGCGGCTATCATCTTGGAAGTCGAGCCCCGAAATCCCCGACACATCAGAGAAACTGCCATCGTGATTGTTGCAATACAGGACATTCCTCTCGTAGCCGCTCCAGGAATGATCAGAACGAATCAATTCGTTAATCGCGTTCCAGGCGTGTTCGTACTTGGCAGCCGGCGAAAGATCGCGAGGTGAATTGCCAACAACCTGGCGCCAGAAAAAGCTGGAGACATCTGACTCGGGGCTGCCCGATACGTATCCATTCGCAATGTATAAGTCGGGAAAGCCGTCGTGATCGAAATCGAAAGAGTCAGAACACCACGCCCAGCGCCCAAATTCGGAGTTGGTGTCGGCAGCGACATTTTTGAACTTTCCATTTCCAAGGTTTTGATAAAGCGAGTTGCCACGGGCATGGCGCCGATAAAGAGTCCGGATGTTATCGGCATCATATGCATGAAAGTTGTCCTGAGTCGAGACTCGTAGCCCTGCTGCGGACCACATGTTCGCGACGTAGATGTCCTGCTTGCCGTCGCCGTTGGAATCGAACCAGCACGCACTCATGCCGGCACCTACATCCTCGACACCGGCCTCGGTTGCGACGGACGTAAACGTGCCATCGCCGTTGTTGCGGTAAAGGTTGCTGCGGCCAAAGTCATTCGCGACGTAGAGATCGGGCCAGCCGTTTCCGTTGTGATCTCCCCAAGCGCACGCAAAACTGTAGCGATCGTTGTCAATATCCAGTCCGGAAGCTTCGGTACGGTCTTCAAAGTTCCAATTGCCAGAGTTGTGAAACAGAAAATTCGGCGGGCCGTTACGTGCGTCGAAGTACGGAGACGGGTATCGATACTGATCGAGACCGGCATAGTAGTTATAAGTGCAGAAATACACATCGAGTCGGCCATCGTGATCGTAATCTGCAATGGCGGTATGCGTGAACGTCCCCTGCGGTGGATGAGCAAATTTAAACACATCAGGTTGTGGAGCAAACTTGTCGTTGCCTTCATTCACAAACAACAATGGCCCGGCGTTCGTTACGACAAGCAGATCCTGTTTGCCTCTGTTCTCAAAATCTGCGAAGAGCGCGCATGAGGTTGAGTCCAGAACATCCAGACCCGCGGACTGAGTAACATCCTCGAACGTGCCGTCACCCCGGTTGCGGAAAAGAAGGTTTGGAAGACCTGCCGGTTGGGAGATGTAAATATCGTCGTATCCGTCGTTGTCAAAATCCCCAACCGCGATCCCCTGATTTCCATACACATCTATACCCACTGCGCCGTCGAGTACGGTTCGCCAGTAGTCGGCGCCGCGCAAGAGTTGTTGCTGGTACGAAACGAGATGTCCAAATGCCGATGAACTAACATCGGCAAACCATGGTGCTTTAGTTGTGCTGATTGTTTCGTCTTCGCACTGAAATTTCACGAGTCGCCACTGTTCGGCGCTTTTCCGCCACTCCGTCCTCCACGTGCCGAGGCGCTCTTCCTGCTCGCGATGACGATTGAGCCCGACGAAGGTGTACCGAATATCTGCTTCAACCTGAAGTGAAGTTGTCGAGAGCTCGCGAATACCAGTGATCTGCAGTTCCGCCACTCTCACATCAGAGAAGGACTCGAAATACTCTTTGAGTTCGTCCAGAAAGCCGTCCTGCCGCAATACGAAACCGCTTGGAAAGTGCCTGTGAGTAACCGTGACAAACGCATCTTTGCGGATTGTCCTCTCGCTCGATCCGCGCAGCGAACTCGCACGCACAGACGGATCGGAGAAAGTCAAGAGAGAAGTGCGACCGGAGGCGAGTTCGCGTCCCCAGTTTCGCAGGATTTCTTCGATTTCCCCGGCGTATTTTTCAGTAAGGAACTGATCCGAACCGGGTGGTACGAGGCGAAGTATCTCATCCAAAGGTGACGCGGATGGGTAGTGTGGAATAACTTGAGGATCGACAAAATGGTTCGATGCTGGAATTTCTGTTACGGGGGCGAATCGCCGCTCGAATCCGAGCAGAGGCGCGGGCACAAATAATCCCGGTACATACCGCAGAGTTTTTAAAATCGCGCGACGAGAAATCTTGCCCTGGTGAGGTCTGCGGTCCGGCATGAGCAGTTTATTCGGTGGAGTTGCACTTGTACGGAGTGTATCAGGCACTCTGGCCATTCATCGGGCCCGATGACTTGCCAATTACAAGTTCTGCCCCGATCCGGTATTCCTTGCCATGAGCACTTTCTGAGTTCGTCAATTCGTGCAATGCGTCCGCGGCCACACGCCCCAGCAGATCTCGATGTATATCAACTGTCGTCAGTGAAGGATTGCTGTACTCGGCTAACCTAGTCTTATCGAAACCCGTTACCGATACATCTTCTGGAACACGGCACCCAGATTCCAATAATCCTTTGACCACGCCTATTGCCGTCAAGTCGTTGACAGCGACCACAGCTGTAGGCCTCGGGCTCATTTTTGCCAGGTTCCTGCCTGCTTCCAGGCCTCCTTCGAAGTGGAGGTCGCCCGGAAGAATAGGCCCGGGTATCAGACTGAGGTTACGCATAGAGCGCTCGTAAGCGGCCCTGCGCGCCCTGTTGGATTTAAGTCCTTCACGTCCAGCGACGAACGCAATCTGCCTGTGACCGTGACCATGAAGATAACGAACAATTTGGTCTATCCCTGATTCATAATCGATGCGCAAGTTACTCATGTAGCCGCGAACCGGAGCGAGGTCCAGGAAAGTAACGGCGATTTTACGCCGCGCCAATTCATGGACCATGCGCATACTCATCTCCGATGTCATGATGGCCACGCCTCGCACTTTGTGCTCCATCATGCGCTCGGCAGCTTCGCGGGTGCGATGGGGATCATAGTTCGTATCGCTAAGGATGGCGTCATATCCAAGTTCGCGGGCCCGGGTTTCAAAACTCTTTATGACTTCAGGAAAGAATGGATTCTCAATATCCGAGACGATAATACCCAGCGTGCGCCGATTGCTCGATGCGAGCCGTCTCGCGTGCACATCCGGTACATAACCCAGGCGTTTTACTGTCGCGAGCACGTGACGCTGCGTCTTGGCGCCCACTTTGCCTGTGCTGTTCAGAACATTCGACACGGTGGCCGTTGAGACCCCGGCGGCAAGTGCGACGTCGCGGATCGTGACCGTCATAGTTCAGCCCGCCAAATCGATTTGGCGGAAGGATCGAATTTCGACACGGCTCAACCTCTGCGAGGCGGGTGGAGTGTAGCACACTCCAAAAAAATCTTGACAAGCATTTCCGCAGCATGATAATTCAAAACAACTAGTTAAGCGGTTAATTTTTTTACACCTGTTTTTTCGGGCCTCTGGGGAAATAACGATTTTAGATCAGTTCTTCGTGTCTTTGAGTTTTGTGGGGTTGAACTCAAGAATCATCGGTCGCCAAAGCAGTAAACGTTTTCACTCTGCCACTTCCCGGTACGGCTGTGAGGCGGTGCCGGCGTAGGCAATCAAGTAATTGTCTACGAACTGAGCTTAGCCAGTGCGTTCGGCCCCGCGAAGGCGTCGGACGAGGAGAACGATATGGGTCGAATTGGCAGTACTCGGTTTCTGCGAAATGGACTCGTCGTAGGTTTTGTGTTTTGTCTGCTCGCCGTAACTGCCCTTGCGCAGGTAGATACCGGGTCCATTGCGGGCGTCATCACAGATGCTTCAGGTGCAGTGGTGAGTGGTGCTAAAGTCACCCTAACCAACTTGGGCACCGGCGCATCCCTCACGCTGACCACGGGCGCCGATGGGGTATACAAGTTCTCCCCCGTCAAAATCGGCACCTACAAGGTTGTCGTTACATCGCAGGGTTTCCAAACCACAACCCAATCCGACCTAAAGGTGGATATCGGCTCGTATGTGTCGCTGAATTTTGCCCTGAAGCCGGGCAGCGCCACCGAAACTGTGGAAGTTACCGCGTCCACGCCCGTGCTGCAGAACCAGGATGCTTCTGTGGGACAAGTCGTCGATCAGCGAAACGTCAACGATCTTCCCTTGAACGGGCGCAATTTCACCTTCCTTGCGCAACTTGTGCAGGGAGTCAATTCGCCTCAGGCGGATACGCGCGGCAATGCCGCGTCGGGCGCTTTCTCGGCCAATGGTTTCCGTCCGGCGCAGAACAACTACATGCTGGATGGAATCGACAACAATTCCGATACTGTCGATTTCCTTAACGGCACTAACTATGTCGTGCTTCCTCCGGTCGATGCCATCCAGGAGTTCAAGGTCCAGACGACCGATTTCAGTGCAGAATTCGGCAGATCTGGCGCCGCGGTTCTAAACGCCAGCCTCAAGAGTGGCTCGAACGAGTTCCACGGCGATGTTTGGGAGTTCTTCCGCAACGACATACTCGATGCGCGTGACTTTTTCGAGCATAACTGTACGAGCGGAGTCTGTACCCCGGCGAAAAAGGGTGAACTGCGCTGGAACCAGTTCGGCGGAACCATCGGCGGCCCGGTCATCAAGAACAAAGTTTTCTTTTTTGGCGATTTCCAGGCGTGGCGTCTTCGCCAAGGCCAGCCTCAGTCCGGTACTGTACCAACATCTGCCGAAACGGCTAGCCTGAGTACTGCGACCGCAAACTTCCAGGATCTGATCAACGGACAATCGGGAACTCACTCGGATGCTCTTGGCCGATCCTTCCCGCTGGGAACTGTTTTTGATCCGGCCACGACGCAGCAGATTGTTGTCAACGGCGCGACAGCTTTTGTTCGCGACCCATTCGGCTTTTCCACATGCACTGGCGGCGGAACGACGTTTAACCTGACAAACTGCCCGGGTCTGAACTTGATCCCCACGAGCCGCATGGATCCGAACGCAATCAAGCTGATGCAGCTCTATCCCGCGCCCACCAACTCGAACCTGTTCTCGAACTACACGAACTCTCCGCTATTGGTCCAGAACGAGAAGCAGTTCGACGTGCGTTTGGACGTGAATCCTAGCCAAAAGGACCAGCTCTATTACAGCTTCAGCTACGACGATAAGCCTGAGCTGATTCCCAGCATCTTCGGCGGGGTCGCTGATGGCGGCGGATTCTTCCAAGGCAATCAGACGGCTCTTTCGCAGCACAGCGCTCTGGTGTGGAATCACGTATTTACACCTACGACGATCAACGTTGCTCGCGCTGGCTTGAATTACCTCCATACCACGCGAAACATTCCAGAGGCACAAAATCTAAATAACGTTCCTGGAGATTACGGCATTCTGGGCATTCCGCAGCAGAAAGAGAACGGTGGCTTGCCCGCATTCGGGATTAACGGCCTGCAAACGCTGGGTGGGAACGCGTTTTTGCCATCAGATGAAGTCACCTCGACAATCCAGGTCACTGACGACTTCACGAAGATCTACGGCAAACACACATTCAAGATGGGGTTCGAGCAACAGCACGTAAAGTTCTCGACGCTGCAGCCACCATGGTCTCGTGGTGAGTTCGATTACGGCGGAACCTATACTGACATCCCCAATGTGGGAGGCGGGAACACTGGCCGCGCACAATTCCTGCTGACGCCCGCCGCGGCCTCTATTCCTGGTGGCATTGACTATGTCGGCGGTCCGAACAACGTGTACGCGTCGAACATTTTCCTGACCGACAATGGTAAAAATTATTGGGGCGCGTATGGCCAGGATGATTGGAAGGTTACTTCCAAACTCACGCTGAATTTGGGCTTGCGGTGGGACTTCTTCAGCCTGGTATACGATCACCACGCCGCGCAGGCGAACTTCGTTCCCTTCGGTCCGCCCACAGGTTCGGCGGCTTACATCATTCCTCAGGGTAATCCGATTGCCGGGCAATTATCGGCGAGCTTCACCAACCAGCTCGCGGCGAGCAACATTGACCTACTCGTCACCAACAAGTACGGCAAGGGTCTTGGCAATTCGCAAAAGTCGAACTTCGCGCCAAGATTCGGCTTTGCGTACCAGGCTACTTCGAAGCTAGTTGCCCGTGGCGGCATAGGCATCTTCTTCAACGGATTCGAGAATCGAGGTTACTCACCGAACCTGGGTGAGAACTACCCGTTCCAGTTCTCGTTCAATTATTCCCAGCAGAACGATGCCAATCCGATCAACGCGTTCGCGGGATGCGCTACGGCTACACCCGCGGGTGGGCCAACGCTGGAAACTGGTTTCAGCTGTATTCCATTGACTCCGTCGGCTGTCACGGCAACTGGACTGCAGTTGCGAGGAATCCAGTTTGATTACAAGACGCCCTACTCGATCGGATCGAACTTCACCTTGCAGTACGAACTTGCCCGCAATCTGTCGGTTCAAGCGGGTTACGTCGGCACGTTCGGTCGACACCTGGAGGTATTTCCAGGGTCGAACAATCCAACAGCACTGCTGCCGCCATCGACGACATTGACCGGAACGAACGCTATTCCTGCCTCGCAGGGCGGCTTGCAATGGCCACTGTTTGGGCAGAACGCAAGTTACGCTGCAACTTGGGGAAGCAGTTACTACCATGGACTGCAAACCAACGTACAGAAGAAGTTCGACAATGGTCTGAGTTTCCTGGCAACGTACACTTGGTCTAAAGTCCGATCTGACGCTCTTGACCTACTAAACGGATTTTCAGGGAACGGCTATCGTGCCCCGTATGTGCCGGGTGTAGGAATCCACTCTGACTACGGGCTAGCGAACTTCGATATTCGTAACGTCTTCCACTTCAGCGGCGGATATGAGTTGCCGTTCGGCCACGGAAAGAAAATGCTCGGCGACGCAACGGGCGTTAAGAATGCTGTGGTTGGTGGTTGGGCAGTCCAGTGGGTCGTCACCTTGCAAGGCGGTCAACCTTTCAAGATTGATTGCCCGTCCGGAACAGGTGCCGGGGTCAACTGTTACGCCTTTGTTCTGCCGGGGCAGAATCCGAGAACATCTCTTCAGTTCAGGTCTGATGGCAATCCCGCGATGCTGAATGCGGCTGCCTTCGCGCAATCTTGCGAGGTCGGATCACCGGGAACGCCCACCGGTTGCGTGGCCGAGACGACTCCTGCTGGTGTTCTCGGCGGCAATCAGCCCTCGATGATCGAAGGGCCCGGCTTCCACCGCTGGGATTTGTCGTTCTTCAAGAACTTCCAGATTAATGAGCGTTTCCGACTGGAATTCAGATCGGAGTTCTTCAACATCCTCAACCATCCGAATTTCAATCAACCGAACTTCGGTGGTAACGGAGTAGTTGCGGTTTCCGGATCGGGAAACTTCACTAATGCCTCCTTCGGTGAAATTGGATCGACGCGTGATAATCCACTTGATCCGCGGCAGATCCAGTTCGCTCTGAAGTTATATTTCTAACCGGTGGGTTCCCGGCGCATGGGAGGCGCGCGCCGGGAACTTTTGCTATCTGCATGTGCAAAACGGTTTTACACGGCTTCGGTGCTCAGAAGCGGTGCTAACATACGGGTGCTGTGACCTTCCGGGCGACGTCTTTTTATATATGCGTTCTTCTCACATGTGCTGCCGTGCATGGCGCCGAAGTTGACGAGCCACAGCAATTGCAGCGCAAGTTTCAGGAAGCAGTCCAGCTTTACGATGCCAATCATCTGGACGAGGCGGCTGTGCGGCTGGAGCAGCTTGTGCGCGAAGTCCCTCAAAGCTTCGACGTTCATGAATTGCTCGGCATGGTCTACTCCGCACAGGGGCGGGATGCCGATGCGATTGAACATCTCCAAAATGCCGTTCGTCTGAAACCCAATTCCGCTGCGGCCAGAACGAATCTTGCTACCAATCTCGTCCGCGCCCACAAGCTGGCGCCTGCTGAGGTGGAGTTCAAGAAAGCCCTTACGCTTGAACCAGCCAGCTACGATACGAATCACAATCTCGGCGAATTCTATGTGGCGGATGGAAAACTGTCGCAAGCAATTCCTTATCTGGACAGAGCTCACCGAATCAAACCTACTGCGTACGATAACGGCTACGATCTAGCATTGGCTTACGCCGAGACCGGGAAGCATGTGCAGGCTGCGGGCCTCGTGAAACGACTGATCGCGCAGAAGAATACAGCAGAACTGCACAACCTGCTAGGCGAGATCGAGGAAGCATCCGGAAATTTCATCGGCGCTGTGCATGAGTACGAAACCGCCGCGTACATGGATCCCAGTGAAAGCAATCTTTTCGACTGGGCGAGCGAATTACTACTTCACCGGACGCTGGACCCGGCAGTCGAAGTTTTCACCGAAGCAACCCAGCGTTATCCAAAATCGCCAAGGCTTGCAATCGGGCTGGGTATGTCGTTTTACTCGCGCGGCAATTACGATGATGCCGTCAGCGCATTGCTTAAGGCTGCCGACCTGGATCCCTCCGATCCGCGCTGCTACTACTTCCTTTCAAAAGCGTACGACAGTTCGCCCGGCCAGGCCGACGAGGTGATCCAGCGCTTCCGTCGTTTTGCGGAGCTCCAGCCGCAAAACGCGCATGCTCTGTATTACTACGCGATGAGTATGTGGAAAGGCCGCCGCGAACAAGATGCAAGCGTCGATTTCGCACAAATCGAATCTCTGTTGAAAAAATCAGTGGACCTTGATCCGAAGCTTCCCGAAGCGCATCTGCAGTTGGGGAATCTCTACTCGGATCAGAAGAAATATTCTGATGCAGCGCCTCAGTATGAACAAGCGTTAGCCTTGAACTCCGATCTCGCGGAGGCACATTATCGCCTCGGCCAAGCTTATGTTCATCTCGGAAAGCGCGATGAAGCACAGCAGCAGCTGCAGGTCTATCAGAAACTGCGGGCCCAGCATCTGGCCGATTTGGATAAACAACGTGCGGAAATTCGCCAGTTTGTAGTCTCTGAAAAAGGTGCGAGGGCGTCAGCCGATCCCGGCGCGAGTCCACAATGACTTTCTTCGATCAGGCGTGCCAAATCGGGCGTACCCGTCGTGAGTTCCTGCGCGACGCTGCAGGTCTGGCCATTGGCACAAACATTGCGCGATCGCCTTTCGCGCGAGCGGCAGCGATGCCGAAGAATAGAAAAATCGTCGTGATCACTTTCGGCGGCGGTGCTCGTGATCAAGAGACGTTTGCTCCCGAAGGTCAGGAGAATGTCCCAAACATGCTACGGGATCTGATCCCCCGCGCGACGTTCTTCACTCAGGTCGTCAACCGCGGGATATTGGGCCACTACGTCGCAACGGCGAGTCTTGCGACCGGAGCCTACGAGACGATCAATAATTTTGCGTCCCTACCTCCAGAGAATCCAACAGTATTCGAGTACTACCGCAAAGATCGCAAGAGGCCCTCCTCTGACACATGGGTTGTAGCGCCCAGCAACGGTTTCAATCGAATCGGGGAGAGTAGCTACAAATCTTACGGTCCTGGCTTCGGTGCTCGTGTCATTCTTCCCAAGCATCTGCTTGCGGCGGCGATGTCGAGTGGCCGCGCTGATTACGAGCACCTGCTGCGCGACAACTACGAGAGTCCTTATTTCACACCCGATCTGGCTGGCAACGAGTTCGAATTGCAGCAATTGGAATCGTTGCTGAAACTCTCGGTGGACGATTTTAAGTCCAACGCCCGCGCTCTCTCGAGTCCTGACGAACTCTCCGTCTACATCGCGCGAAGGCTGATGAAACAAGTTGCGCCCAGCCTGCTTTGGATCACCATGCACGACATCGATATCGCCCATGCCGGCACGTATTCGCTCTATGTAGAGGGCATACGCCGAACGGATCGTCTCTGCTCAGAAATCTGGAAGGCGATTGAGAGCGAGCCTGAGTACGCTACCAACACGACGCTTCTGATCCTTCCTGATTTTGGTCGTGACGCCGATACAGACCCCGGCGGAAATGGCTTTCAGCACCATCGCACCGGGGATGCACTTTCGCGAACGACTTGGCTGATCGCGATGGGACCGGGAATCCGTGAAGGTGTTGTCCATGACCGCGCCGTCGATTCTGTGGATCTGGTTCCAACAATCGGTTCGATGCTGGGTTTTTCTGCTTCGAAATCCGAAGGCAAGCCGATTACTGAAATTCTGTAATGCAGCCGAGTGACCTCAAACCCGAGCAGTTCGTGGCGTATCCGCCGCAGGCAAAAGCGCTCGCGATCGCAAATCTTGCCGTCTTTCGGGAACTGCCATTGTCCTTCCTGCCGGGAGTCCTTCGCGAAGCAATCGACTATGACTACAAATTTCCGGCGGAGCGGCGCGCGCTGGAACGAGAGATCTCTAACTTGGCGAAGCTCTCGCCCAGCGAGCGTTCCCAGTGGCTGCAAGGATTTGCCAAGATTGTTATCTCTTCGAAACTGGAACATTTTGACTGGGTGAATTCGCCTGCACAGTTCGTCGAACAGCTCTCTGCCCATCTCTGGGCCACGCACCAGTTGGACGCATTCCGCATCGCGGCGACGGACTATGCCAACCGGCTGCATGCAGCCGTGCCGGCCGCCGTTCCGAAAGTTGCGAGGCTCGGCATCACAGTCATCGGACAAGGTGTCGATAGGTACGACAAGCCCCTTTTTCGGAAGCTACGTCCACACGGAGCCTATTTCAGCCGAGTGGCGCCCGACAACGGTCTACGTGTTCTTCTCGACTCGGTGTCTACCCGCGCAAATGCGACGTCCACACAATATGCTCATTGGTATATCGACGGCGGCGATCCGATTGAACACGATCCCACGATCACCAGCGTTGCCTACGGCTCACTTGAGCCAGTTCGCGCCACGTTATTGCGAAACATGCACTCTGAAATCGAAAAGCCCGGTATGGGCCCAGAGATGCTCCGTACTCTTATGGCCGGATGGCGCCCCGAAGATCTGGGTGTGAAAGGCACCGATCCCGTGCTTGATCGATTTCGGGTCCGATTGTTGACCGAAGGATCCGGCACTCAGATTTTCAGCACCAGCTTTGCTCAGTGGGCGGCGCGCGAAGTGCTACGGCGCGCAGAGCCAACAACTTTGCTTGTCAGGTTTGCTCCAAGGCAGCGACTCAAACCGATGAACGAGATGATCTCGGCAGTTGGCGAAAGTCCGGAACTTGATCCACTAGGCTCTCTCGTCGATGCGGACATGGGTGCGTACTACAACTGGTTAAACCAGCAGCGCTTGCCGGGAGCCGAGAAAGCAACGTTTCTTGCGTGGTTTGAAGGTCACAACTCGGCTGTTGTAATTGGGCCGTCGGTGCCGCGTGGCACGGAATCAAACGAACCGACCGATATGAAGCGATTGCTTTCCTGGATTTTGTAAGCATCTTTTTGGAGTGAGGTCTGACGCGCTACGACTTTGCGCGTCCGAAAGGAACAAGTCATATACATGGATCGACGCGATTTTATTGTTTCTTCCGCAACTCTCGTCGCGGCGGCGCATCTACTTGCGCTGGGAGAGTCCGCCACCTCAAATGCTGGCAGAACTATCCTGCCTATCAACCGTGGCTGGCGGTTTAGTCCCAAGCAAGTTGACGGCGGGCACGACATGAATTTCGACGATTCGGCGTTCAATCGGGTCGTGGTGCCGCACACCAACAAGCGCTTGCCCTGGCACGGATTCGACGAAAAAGAATATGAGTTCGTCTCGCTCTATCGCCGCCGTTTCAAAGTGCCAAAACAAGCGAAAGGGAAACGAGTCTTCGTCGATTTCGAGGGCGCGATGACCGCGTCTACCGTGTGGATTAATGGGACAAAGCTGGGCGAATACAAAGGCGGATATACACCCTTCTCTTTCGAACTGACCCCGCACCTCGACTGGGATGGCGACAACTTACTGGCCGTTGATGTCGACTCCTCCGAACGCGCTGACATTCCACCTTTTGGTTACGAAATCGATTACCTGACTTTCGGCGGCATCTATCGCGAAGTCTCGCTGCGGATCGTTCCATCTACTTTCATTGAGAACATTTTTGTGCAGCCGAAAGATGTGCTCGGTAAGCCGTCGGTCGACATCCAATGCTTTCTCGAGAGCACGCAACCATTGCCGAAAAACTTGACGCTTGAAGCTGAGCTCTTCGACGGCAGCCAATCAGTCAGCAAAATTTCTCAGCGCATCCCCCCAGCTAAAGCCAGCCCAGGTTCCTCCGACAACAGCCCAGCATCCCATATTCTGCATCTGGCTGACGTCGCCGGTATCAAACTCTGGGATCTCCAAAATCGCAATCTATACGAAGTGCGAGTTCGCCTCCTGCAAGGAAATCAAGCCCTCGACGAAGATTCCCGCCGCTTCGGCTTCCGCCATGCCGAGTTTACCGATCACGGTTTCGAACTCAATGGCAAGGTGATCAAGCTGCGCGGCCTCGATCGTCATCAAACATTCCCCTTCGTTGGCCAGGCGATGCCGGCGCGCGCCCAGCGCCGCGATGCCGATATACTTCGCAACAAACTCCATTGCAATATCGTACGCACGTCACACTATCCGCAGTCACGTCATTTCCTCGATGCCTGTGACGAGATGGGCTTGCTTGTTCTCGAAGAGATCCCCGGCTGGCAGCATATTGGTGACGAAGCATGGAAGCAGATATCCATCGACAACGTTCGCCGCATGATCCGCCGCGACTGGAACCATCCCTCGATCATTCTCTGGGGCGTGCGTATCAACGAGTCGCTCGACGATCACGATTTCTACACTCGCACCAATGCAGCTGCGCATCAGCTTGACCCCACACGGCAAACTGGTGGAATTCGTTACTTCCAGGAGTCGGAGTTTCTCGAAGACGTTTTCACGATGAACGATTTCGGTTTCCCCCTGAAGCCACCAAATCATCCGCGCTATCTGAACACTGAATTCGTCGGTCATACCTTCCCGACGAAGACCATCGATAATGTCGAACGCCTGACCGAGCACATGATGCGGCACGCTAGAATTCACGACCAGCTTGCTTCCAATCCCCAATATGCGGGAGGCATTGGCTGGTGTGCTTTTGACTACAACACCCACGGGAATTTCGGCTCAGGGGACCGCATCTGCTACCACGGCGTGACGGACATCTTTCGTGAGCCAAAGCCAGCGGCGGGATTTTACAAATCGCAGTGTGATCCGTCCGAAGAAGTCGTACTTGAGCCGGCTTTCCACTGGGCGCGCGGAGATGAGTCGATCGGCTTTTCGAAAGCCGTTGTGTGCTCGAATTGCGATCACTTGAAGTTTTATATAAACGATAAACTTGTCGCCGAAGCCGACCCTGACCATAAGCAGTTTCAAAACCTGAAGTACGCTCCATTCTCCGTCGAAATGGGAGGCGCTCTACGCCACGGATGGGGAGATCTACGGATCGAGGGCTACATCCAGGGCAAGAAGGTGATCGAAAAGAGCATGTCAGGGAAAGGAGTTGACACACAATTCACCGCGACGCCCGATGATTCGGCGCTCAAGGGCGACGGTGCCGATAGCACGCGAGTCGTGTTGCGCGTCAACGACGAATTCGGTGCCATTCGCCCCTTTGCTGACGATGCGATCAAATTCGACCTCGAAGGCCCGGCCGCGATCATCGGCGACAATCCTTTCTCGTTGGTCGGAGGAACGGGCGCCATCTGGATTCGCGCAAAAGAAGAAGCTGGAACGGCTAGGCTCACCGCGACCCATCCCAGACTTGGTGCGCAACGAATCGAAATCCGCATCAGCGAAGCTGCTCCAGAGGAGGCGTAATGCAATTCTTCAGTGGGCGCTCATTGAAGTGCCAACTTTTCATTCGTGCACTCGTCCTATTTCTTTGTTGCGGTTTCACGTGCTCAGTCTCCAGTGCCAGCGAAGCGCCAAGATTCGTCGAGAAAGATGGCCGCTGGGCTCTCCTTGTCGACGGTCAGCCCTTTCTCATTCTCGGTGGCCAGGTGCACAACTCGAGCGCGTGGCCTTCGGAACTTCCCGCAGTTTGGAAGTCGCTATCCGAGCTTCATGCCAACACTGTCGAGGCGCCCGCATATTGGGAGCAAATCGAACCCCAGGAAGGCAAATTCAATTGGGACAATGTCGATGCTGTTGTGAAAGGTGCCCGCGAGCACAATCTGCACGTCGTCATTCTCTGGTTCGGCACCTGGAAGAACGGCAACATGCACTATGTTCCGGACTGGGTGAAGACGGATACGAAGCGCTTTCCGCGGGTTATCCGCGCAGACGGCGAGCCAGTCGATGTGCTCTCGGCGAGTTCGCGCTCTAATCTCGACGCCGATAAAAAAGCTTTTGTAGCGCTGCTGCAGCATCTCAAGAGCCTCGATGCGACCGAACACACGGTCTTGATGGTGCAGGTCGAAAACGAGTCGGGCATCATTGGCAGTACTCGTGACTTTTCTGCGGAGTCCAACAAGGAATTTGCGGGGCAGGTCCCAGCCGACATGCTTTCGGCGGCCCACAAGCAACCGGGCACATGGAGCGAAGTATTCCGCGGCGATGCCGACGAGCTCTTCCAGCTTTATCACCAAGCTCATTACCTCAACGAGATTGCCGCAGCGGGCAAAGCGGTTTTCGACATTCCTCTTTATATGAACGTTTGGCTGAGCTACCCGCCAGCAGAACTGCCGGAGCGCGCATTACCGCAGCCTGGCATTGGATATCCCAGCGGAGGAGCGGTACAGCGCTGGGTCGGTCTTTGGCGCGCACTCGCTCCCTCGATCCAGGCCATTGCCCCCGACATCTACGGCGACGATGCCGGATTCGTGCGTTCGGTTCTTAATGCGTATCACCGGCCCGACAACCCTCTACTGGTGCCAGAGATCGCTAAGACAGATTCGTTTGCGCGTTATGACTTCCTCGCCCTCGGCGAAGGCGCTCTCGGTATTGCGCCCTTCGGCGTCGACCCTAGGGGCTGGAACATTTTGGGTGACAGCGCGGCTGCGGGACATGCCCGGAACTTTGCCCTTCTGGCGCCAATGAATCGCGAAATCGCGAAGCTGAATTTTGAAGGCAAGCTGAAGACCTCAATGGAAGAAGTCGGAAAGGCACAACAAGAGCTGGATTTCGGTCCATGGCAAGCCACCATTTCTTACGGATATCCGCAATACGACGGCCGACGTCCTCCCGGCACAAGTGACGCGCATGGAGTCGCTCTGGTAGCGCAGCTAGGGCCTGATGAATTCCTGGTCACAGGAGTAGATGCATCCGTAAGTTTCCATCTTCCCGGACGTCCTCCAGGTATGCGCATGCAGATCTTGTCAGCCGAGGAAGGCTCCTATGAGAACGGCGTCTGGAAGCCGGTACGTCTCTGGAACGGCGATGAAACCGACCGCGGACTTGACTTCCACGCCAACGATCCCGCAGTCATTCGAATTCGGCTCGGCAAGTTTTAGGCTCATCATCGGCCGATTTCGCGATCTCTGTCGCACGACTGGTGACGTCAGTCACCTGCCCACCGCTTGAATGGGGACTACAATTGAAGTACACACATGGCCGACTGGCTTTGGATAATCGTTTTTTTCGCCGCTTGGATGCTCCTCGTGCGGTGGGTTCTCCCTAAGCTCGGCGTTCCCACGTGAAGCAGCCACGGTTGCGCCGAGTCTCGGCGCGATGAAGACCTGCGAACGTCCCCAGAGCAAAAAACCGATTCAACCCTGCAAGCCCGTCGCTAGGACGTGAGCCATCAACAGACCGATGAAGCGCTCTCCACATTCTGCAATCGCAAATCTGCAATCTGCAATCTAGGTACCGATTTCACGTTGTATACTCGTCCTTCTCGCGCCCGAAGCGAGCCACAACATTGATCGATTCAGGAGATCTTTCATGCAAAGCCGCATCACCGGTACCACGATGCCCGTCCTCGAGTTCATCCTTGAGAACAACGAATCCATCATCTCCGAGGCCGGAGAACTTTCCTGGATGGGTAGCTCGATCCAGATGACCACGCATACCCAATTTGGAGGCGGTGGTGGTCTTTTTGGCGTGATCAAGCGGGTGGCTGGTGGCGGATCGATTTTCATGACCGAATACCGCGCAATGGGAGGCCCCGGCGAGCTCGCTTTTGCTACGAAGCTTCCAGGACACATCGTCCCCGTCGAAGTCGGTCCTGGACACGAATATATGATCCAGCGCCATGGATTCCTCTGCGCGACTCCCCAGATTCAGATCGGTGTCGGCTTCCAGCAATCGCTGGGCGCTGGCATTTTTGGTGGGGAAGGCTTCCTTTTGCAGAGACTTACTGGACAAGGTATTGCTTGGCTCGAACTGTCAGGTGAACTCGTCCTCCGTGATCTACAGCCGGGAGAAAATCTGCGCGTTCATCCTGGCCATGTCGGAGCCTTTCAGTCCAGCGTCTCCTTCCAGATCACCACGGTTCCAGGCATCAAGAACATGATCTTCGGCGGTGACGGAATCTTTCTCGCCTCGCTGACTGGTCCCGGCAGAATCTGGTTGCAGACCCTCCCAATTTCCAAACTGGCGCATGCGATTCAGCCATACCTGCCGCATGAGGTCCAGCGCCAGACAGTCGAAGGCGGAGTAGTAGGCGGAATCGTGGGTTCGATCCTGGACAATATGCGCTGAATCCCTGCAGCTCTCGGTGTTCCCCGGTGGTGAAATGGGGTGGATTTCTGGAAGCCCGAAGCCGGAAGTTCGGAGTCGATGATTTAAACTGTACCCAGCCCTCCCATGATCAACGGCAAACGTATTGCAGTCGTCATGCCCGCCTACAATGCGGAGAAGACGCTCGAAGCCACAGTCGCCGAACTGCCCGATTTGGTCGATATCCGTATCCTTGTTGATGATCAAAGCCGAGATCTGACAGTAGAACTCGCCAAGCGCCTTGGACTTCGAGTATTTCTCCATGATCGCAACTATGGTTATGGACGGAATCAGCAAACTTGCTATCGCGAGGCTCTCTCGGCCGGCGCCGATGTGGTCATCATGCTGCACCCTGACTATCAGTACACGCCGCTGCTGATCACCGCCATGGCGAGCATGGTTGCCTACGACGTCTACGATGTTGTGCTCGGCTCGCGCATCATCGGCGGCCGCGCCCTTCTGGGTGGCATGCCAATTTACAAGTACATTTCCAACCGCTTTCTGACAGCGTTCGAGAATCTGTTCTTGCGTGTGAAGCTCTCCGAATACCACACTGGATACCGCGCCTTTAGCCGCAAAGTGGTGACCGAACTTCCGCTGCTCGAAAACTCTGACGACTTCATTTTCGACAACCAGATGCTGGCCCAGTGTGTCCACTTCGGTTTCCGCATCGGAGAAGTCTCCTGCCCGACGAAGTATTTTGCCGAGGCATCGTCTATCAACTTCCGGCGTAGCGTGAAATACGGACTCGGCGTGTTGGGGACCACCGTACAGTTCGCGCTGCAGCGAGCAGGCATCATTCATTTGCCCCGCTACAGCCCGACTGGCCGCAAACTCGAGGCCGAACGCGAAAACTACTACGCTTCCCGCACCGAAGCAATGCGCTCGGCCCAGTGAGCAGAACATTTGCAGTCGAATTCGTAATGGTATGTAGGGACGGACGCATTAGTCCATCGCGAGCGAAGCGAGGGGTCCTGGATTGATGACGACAGTGTTCCAACCTCGAACGGCGCAAGCAGCCTCGCAGCGCGCAAACGACCGGTCCCTGAAGAACATCGCAATCCTGCTTCTGATAACAGTGTTCGCATTTGTTCTCTGCGGCTATCACCCCGGCCTGGAAGACGACTCCTTCTATCTCGCCGCAATCAAATGGCATCTGAACCCGTCTCTGTTCCCGCACGACGCCGACTACTTCCGCGTTCAATTTCAAGCCACAATCTTTGACAAGCTCATCCCGTTCTCTGTCCGCATTACGCACCTACCGGTACCTTGGGCTGAACTACTTTGGCAAATCGCCGCAATCTTCTTCCTTCTCCACGGATGCTGGCGCCTGGCACGTCACTGTTTCGACAAGCCCGAAGCGCATTGGGCTGCGACAACTCTGATAGCAGCATTGTTCAGCATGCCCATAGGCGGTATCGCCATCAACATCGGCGATCAATACCTTCATCCGCGCACCATCGCTACTGCACTAATTCTCGAAGCCATCGTCGAGGTCGTTGATACCCGGATTTGGCGTGCCGGTATTCTGCTGGCATTTGCCTTTTCGGTGCACGCTATTCAGGCCAGTTTTGGAATTTCCTTCTGCATTTTTCTTTGGGGGAGGCTGCGATCGCGAAATAACTCCCGAGCAGCGGTGACATCTTTTGCTCTTGCGCCGATGGGATGGCTTTTCGAACCTTCCTCCGAGGCCTGGCGCCAAGCGGCCTCAACCCGCGATTTCTATTTTCTCGGTCGCTGGCATTGGTATGAATGGCTCGGCGTATTCGCGCCCATCGTCGTGCTCTTTATATTCCATCGCTTTCTCAAATCGCGCTCACTTCTGAATGGAACCGAGATTCGTCCGGTCGTTACAGCTCTTCTTTATTACGCGGCATTTCAAACCTTCGTTGGGCTAACCATCATGCTTCCGCCTCAACTCGAGCGGCTGCGGCCCTTCGAGCCGATGCGCTATCTGCATCTGCTTTACATCCTCTTCTTCATCATCGCGGGAGGCTTACTGGGAGAATACGTACTGGAGAAGCGCATCTATCGCTGGGTATTGCTCTTCGCACCTCTCGCCGCGGGGATGTTCGTCGCGCAACGCCAAATGTATTCGGAATCGCCCCACCTCGAACTGCCGTTTAAAGAGTCGACGAACCCATGGGTCGAGGCATTCGATTGGATTCGCCAGAACACTCCAGTTGACGCACTCTTCGCCATTGACCCTCATTATGAAACTCTCCCAGGCGAAGACCAGCACGGCTTCCGCGGTCTCGCCGAACGCAGTGTGCTGGCAGACTACGAGAAAGACGCGGGCATGGTTTCGCGAGTGCCGAGCCTGGCTCCAAGATGGTTGAAAGAAGTAACCGCTCTGAACGGATGGCGCAAATTTCAGCCATTGGACTTCGATCTCCTTAAAGGAGAGTTCGGCGTGTCGTGGTTCATTCTTTCCCGAGCCGACGCCCAGTTCTCGAACACTCAGCCACATCAATTTACGTGCCCGTATGAGAACGAAGCTGTAAAAGTCTGCCGTTTATACTGACGCGTAGCACCGGCGTCCGTCAGCTGTCGTCAGGCGTCTTGCCCTCACGCCCGCGACACGTAATAGTTGTAGGGCAGCCGTGGAAGAGCGGCGCTTTAGCGCCGCGATACGATTCTTAAGGTTTTGGGGCTTTAGCCCCTGTGGCATCGCTCCCAGACATGCCAAATGATTCCCGAACAAACCGGCTTCAACCTTACATTCTGATCACAGCCGTTGCGCTCTTCATTCGTCTCGCCGTAATCCCCTTTGTCTATACAGACTGGCTCGATCCGTTCGTCCTTGATCACTGGGCGTTTGGCCTGATCGCGCGCTCCATCGTCTCCGGACACGGCTTCGGTAATGTGTTCGCTCCAAACACTGGACCCACGGCCGTTCTTCCGCCGGTCTACTCCTACCTGCTGGCAGGTATTTTTAGGCTCTTTGGCATCGAGACGAAGGCTGCAGTACTCGCGGCACTCTCACTCAACAGCGTCTTCTCGGCGCTGACATGTATTCCAGTCTTTGTTCTTTCCCGCCGAGCCTTTGGTGATCGCGTCGCGAAGTGGGCGGGATGGGGCTGGGCGCTTTCTCCTTATGGCATCTACTACGGAGCCGACTGGGCATGGTCAACGTGTCTCGTCACGCTGGAACTTGTATGGCTGTTTTATTGGGCTTGGCGATTGGAAGAGTCTTCGCGAACACGAGATTGGCTGCTATTCGGGCTGGTTGGCGGTTTTTCCGCTCTTACCGAGCCGGTCGTGCTCGCGGTGGTGCCTCTATTTGCCCTCTGGACCATTTACAGAAGAGCCCGTCAGGGACAACCCTGGACAACGCTTCTCTTGGCTGGAGCTATCGGTGCAATCGCGATCATGTCACCGTGGCTCATGCGCGACTACGAAGTGTTTCACCGCTTCATTCCTGTGCGCAGCGGCTACGGGCTCGAACTCTATATCGGAAACAACGGATACTCCACTCGTTGGGTCAATAGTAGCTTGCACCTCAATCACAATGACGCCGAGCTGAACGAATACGAACGCATCGGCGAGATGGCGTACATGGATCACAAGAAGCAGCAAGCGCAGGTCTATATCCGGGCGCATCCGGCATGGTTTCTTTGGATGACCTGCCGCCGCGCACTCTACATGTGGACTGGGTACTGGAGCTTCTCGCATGAGTACTTGAAAGACGAGCCGCTCGACCCGCCCAACATTTTCGTCGCTACAACAATGACCATTCTCGCATTGATCGGCCTCCGCAGTGTCTTCCGGCTCAACCGGTCAATGGGCGTCCGGTTCGCGATTCTCTTGATCTTCTTCCCTTTGGCGTACTACTTCTCACATCCAGAGACATACTATCTCCGCCCACTCGATCCCCTCATCACGGTGCTTGCTGCGGTCACCGTGGCAGGAGCACCGAAAAAGAAGGTGGTGTCTCAGGTGACAGTCTCAAATGTTGTGAATTGAGGACGGACGCCACCATTACACGCCAGCGGAAACAACAGGCTTCGATTGGCGTTAGAGTGATCGGAAGCGCTGCCCAAGAGCGGCAAGTCCTACTTCTCTCTGAGAGCGGTTCGGAACTGAATCCTACTGCGCCCGACTTGCCGCTGACCTAACAAAGTATCCAAAATGAAAAACCACGCAATGATCCCAGTCACAGCTGTGAGCCCGCATTCTGGACTGCGAAGCAAGGCCAACGGTGGCTTTGCTATTGGCGGACCGACAGTCCTATCGATCAGTAATTCAGCTTTTAAGGTTCCTAAAAAACACCTCTCATTGCGGGCGTCCACGACCGCGGTTTAACATCTAATAAATCACAGATGCCAACTTGTGCTGCACCCACCCTAACCACTTCTGGCCGTCTGACACTCGGTCTGAGCGAGACGCTGAACTTTGCCTACGACGCCTTCTGCAGCAACAAGGTGCAGTTCACGTTGACGGCTCTCGCTATGGCGGTAGGAACCGCTTCCGTCATCTTGGTTGCAACGATTGGCCTTACAGGAAAGCAGTACATTCTCCGACAGCTGCAGTCGATCGGCACCAACATGATCTATGCCGATTACCAGGGTGGCTCGCAGCGTATCGATTCCACTCCTGATCCAATGACGGGCGATGATGTACGCGCGGTACGAGAGCAGGTCTCGAGCGTGGTTGCGGCATCACCTACGGTGGCCCTGAACGATCGCATCAGCATTGGCGATGGTAAACAAAGCGACATCCTGGTGCTGGGCGTCGATCCCGAGTATACCCGCGTACGCAATCTAAAAATCCTAGCCGGACGTTTTTTTGATGCCGAGGATTCAGCCGCTCGCAACAAAGTTGGAGTCATTACCGAAAAGCTTGCCATAAAAATGTTCGGCTCCGTCCCGCCCGCCGTGGGCAACATCATCAAGCTCAGCGGAGGTCTGCCGTTCACCATCGTCGGTGTATTCAAAGAGAGCGTCGACACGTTCGGCCAGTCTGAAATTCAGGATGACACGATGCTGATCCCCTACACGGTCAGCCGCTTTTTCACGCCCACGTCAGCCGTTTACCAGATTTATTTCTCAGTGGCTACGCCGCAAGACGTGATCCCTGCAACTGACGCTATTAGGCGCGTGCTGCACTCGCGGCATCGTGCTGAGTCCGTTTACAGCGTGCAGAACCTGACACAGCTTTTGACGGTCGCTGGCAAAATCGCCGATGCGCTCACGCTCGTGCTGATGCTGGTCGCTTTCGTGACGCTGCTGGTCAGTGGCATCGGTATTATGAACATCATGCTGGCAACGGTTACGTCACGTATCCGCGAGATTGGCATCCGCAAAGCCATTGGCGCGACCAACCGCGAGATTCGCTTCCAGTTCCTCGCAGAGGCAATCGTAATCTCGGTGACGGGCGGCATTGCCGGGATCATCGCCGGTCTTGCGATCCCTTATTCCGTGCGTTTCTTCACCGATTTCCGTCTGCCGATTTCAGGCCTGTCAGCGATCATCGCCATCGTGGTCTCTTCCATTGTGGGCATCATCTTCGGGACGGTTCCCGCCAGCCGCGCTTCCCAACTTGACCCTGTGGAAAGTCTGCGATACGAATAAGTTTTAGATTTTAAATGAGTTATTGCGTGTTTCGGGATCTGTCGACAAGTTGGCCATCAGGGCTCCTAAACTTCTTATCCCTCAGCTTAGAAGTCAGTCCATTAAGACTGATTTGGCTGTTTACACTGTCTTTTCGCTGATAGAATGCTTCCCAGTCTTAGTCTCCCCTTCTAGCTATCCAAGTCCCAGCTTGGAAGCCCAAAGCCCCGAATAGAGGAATTGACCATGAGTCGCAGTGTGTTTGTCAGAAATGCCCCGAGTGCCGAAATCTCCCGAGTTTCATCCAAAATTCCTGACTTCAATCGACGAAAAGCGCGCTGCATCTTTGTGTTACTCAGTTGTCTGGCGTCGTCATTGATTTTGAGAGGCGCCGCTGCAGGTGCGGCAGGACTTCCCACACCGGCCGCTTTCAGTTCGACCAACCAGAGCACGGGGGCAGTCATTCCCACCAAGGGTACACCGCAGAGAACGGTAGTAAAGTCAGATTTTTCGACCAATCTGGTGGCGAAGGTTGTGGATGCCAGCGGCCGTCCTGTGAGTGGTGTCAAGGTAACCTTCACGGCTCCGAGGTCTGGAGCCGGCGGAATGTTCCCGAAGGGTGCGACCGTCAGGACAGATTCTCACGGAAATGCCTCGGCGGCCTTCAAGGCGAATTCAACGGCCGGCGCGTACAACGTTATCGCGACCGTTGGCAAGCTCGCACCCGCGAAGTTTGCATTGATGAATACTCCGGCAGGGGCGACAGCCTATACGTTTTATTTGAGCGGTCAGGAGTCCATAAACTTCCAAGGCCATCTCAACTTCTACGCGGTTGCGGGCGCGATTCTTGTAGATCCAAGCGGCAACGTCACGGGAGGCGAAGAAGACTACAACGATGCTAATGGCTTTACCTTCACCAACATTGCTGTAACGGGAGGATCGCTCTCATTCGTGAATGGCGACCCTGCCGGGCAGGGAACGCTGACTCTTGTTACGAATAACGCTCAGATCGGTGTGAGTGGCACGGAAACGTTCAAGGTGCAGTTTGTGAATACCAATCATGCTTTGATCGTCCAGTTTGACGATTCCGCGACCGCTAGCGGAAGCATGGATGTTCAGACGCTCGGTACACCCAGCGGTGGATATGCTTTTACCCTTACCGGGGTAGATCCCAGCTACGCTCCCGTTGGATTTGGCGGTGTCTTAGCCGCCAGTGCAACGCTCTCGAGCACGCAGTGGAGGGGAACCATCGATGTTGCGGACGGGAATCCTGCTCTTGGCGTCACCAAGGGAATTCCCTTCAAAGCCGGTCTGGGTGCGATGGACGCTTATGGGCGTGGGATGATGCCATCCATCAGCATTCCCGTCAGTGGCTTGCCGCCGTTGAATATCAACATTGCGTATTACGAGCTAAGTCCAAAAGCAATGCGTCTGATTGACGTCGATCCCACCGTCGCCGCCGCAGGTTCGGCCTTCGCGCAAGGAGCGAACGCCATCAGTGCGAGCAATGCGGGCCTGGGACAATCCGTTTTCGCGGTTGCCGGAAATACGAATGTGATGAACAGCACGTTCTTTGTAACGCTCGGCCAATTCTCGACCAGCAACACGTCTTCGCAAATCGCCAGCCTTGCTGGCGTAGCAGATGAAAATGAACTAGCGCAAAAAATCAAGAACGCATCTCCCATTACCGGTACATATCAGGTGCAGACCAACGGGTATGGCAACCTTGCCATCACGTCGGGAAATCTTGGAAAGGTAACCAGTTTGGGATTGTATTTAACCGATCCGACTTTGAACTTGAGTGATCCGAACAATACGACCAACGGAGGCGGCGGAGCATTGCTGCTCGATCTGGACACTGCTTTAACTGGAGGGATCGGGATCATCACTCCGCAAACCGATACATCTACCAACAGCTTCGCAGGGAATTACGCCGGAGGTTGGCAGGACGTCAATGAACTTGACGGTATTCCGTATCCCCGTGAATTCGATACGGTGTCTCAGGGCTCGATGGTCGCCAATAACAATATGAGCCTGATCGGCGTGGTCAGCGATCCGTTCGAAACCCTCAGCAGCGCGGGGACTCTCTCAACTGGCGATACCTTCACGACTATCCCTCAGGTTGACACCGCCAATCTGGGATCTGGCCGGTATACGATGCTTGAGGCGAACAAACCGGAGAATCCGCTAGACTGCATCCTCAACTTTGGAACTGGCGTGTTTACGAACTTTGAAACCATCATGTATCAAGCCAGCGGAACTCAGTTGTTCTGGTATCAACGGGCGATTGAGCCGCTCAGACCCGCTCAACTCTTCCTCGGCCCACTGGAGCAGCAAGGCTCGCTCGATGGTATTCCAGCTATAAAGAAGAGCTCGGGAGGACTAAAGCCAGCAGGATCTCCTGTCGGAAACAACTCGAAGTCTGAATAAAACGGCATTCTCCAGAAACTAAGAAGGCGGGCTGGCTGGCCCGGCTTTCTATTTCGGAGAAGACATGTTTACTGGTTCAGCCGCTCACGTACCTTCGTTCTAAGATTCTGATATTCAGGGTCGTCGCGAAGCGTCGGAATCGGGGCGCCGACGAGCATATCGGCTTCGTGACGTTCGAAGGAATTCTGTAACGCCCCAATCGCCTCTTTGTGCCGCCCGAGGGCAGCATAGGTTTCTGCGAGCGCGTACGCTGAACCGGAGCCGCGATCCACAAGATCCTTCTGGATCGTTAATTCTTCCTCATACCAGCCGCGGATTCCCCTAGCAGCTAATCCTTTCTCGCGAGCCTCTGATAAAGCTAAACCATCCTTATCGTGGCGCAGCTCCGCGGACCGCCGCCATTCCGCAATAGCCTTGTCATATTCCTGCGCGGCAAAGTGGATTCTCCCGAGATAGTCGTGCGTGGACGAGAGCGACGGCTCGGTTTGTTCCAGCTGTCTCAGAATGGCCAGACCCTGCGCGCGCCGTCCAGAGTCCCACAGTAGGAACCCTTTATCTGCCAGCAGAGCGTTCGAAGCCGGATCGAGTTGCTGTGCCTGTTCAATTTGATCTAAAGCTTCAGGATAGCGGTGTAGAGCCAAAAGATAAGTCGCATACCAGTGGTGTGCCCGCACCAGGTTCGGATTGAGTTGCAGAGCCCGACGGAATTCCCTCTCCGCAGTGGCCCCCTGCCACGACCACCAGAACGTGGCGAACGCCAGTGAAACATGTGCTTCGGCGGAACCATCATCGAGTTCTACGGCCCGTTGCGCCGCCGACAATGCCCGAGGATAAGCCTCTCCCGGGGGCATGGCCCCAAATTCGCGCAGCAGGTTATAGCAGTCTGCCAGCCCGACGTAAGCTTCGGCGTTGCTCGGATTTTTTACGATGGATTGGGTGAAGTAATCGACCGCTTTGGTTAGGTCATCGGGAGAGCGCCGCTCCCAGAAGTATCGGCCTCTCAGGTATAGCTCATGCGCGTCTGTATTTGGTACTCGGCGGCTTGCCAGCGCTTTGAAGTGCGACCCAGAGTTCCCGCTCGAGAGATAAAGCACCAATCCTGCAACAAGCAGCAACGGGATCGTCCAGGCAGCGAGTCTCGCGTAGCCGGAATTATCGATTAACTGTCCGTGATGCCCAACGTTTCGTCGCAGTTGCGACAAGTAAGGAATTCCATCCGAGGGGCTGATTTCATCCCGTTTCTTCCCCGCTGACGCGATCGTCTCGATCCCACTCGAAACTGGGTCGTCCGAATCCAAGTCCTGGCTCTTGCCCTTTAGCCATTCCGCCAACTCCCCGCTGTAAGCGAAAACCGCACTGCGCCCGCCTCCCGGAATGCGATGGACGGGAAGCCCACGCTCCGATTCCCAGCGCTTGACGGTGCGCTCGGCGCGTCCGAGGAAAGAAGCAATCTCTTTCCACGAATCCAGCCGTTTGCCCGAAAACGTTTTGGAATGAGCTGCCATAAAGGGAAATGACCTGTTCTGGCCTGAAGTGGCCCGACTTGTCTCTTGCCGGGCATCCGTAAAGCCGAGACAGTATAGCGCGATCCGAGCGGGCTGTTCCCCCACGAACGGGCGGCTGCGACGGCACACTTGTGGGATCTGGCGGCGCTTTTGGAAGGTGCAATCAACGAATTTGGAGGGCCTCTATGCCCGCAGATTATTGTTTCGGAGACATTCCATGGCCAATTTTCTCGACCTCGCTCAAGCGCAGTCTTCGCTGGTCGAGGTTTCTCGTAATGGTTGTTTTCGTGATTGGCAATTGCTGGAGCGCTTCAGGGCAGGCGCTGAAGATGACGTCGATTAATCCTCCAGGCAGTCGGCCGGGCTACACCGTTCCAAACGACGTCAACGATTCTCTCGCGGTGGTTGGCAGCTATATTGTCGCGTCCACAGGCGACCGGCAGGGCTTCTCATATTCAGCCGGCAAGTACAGTACGATTGCGCCCCCGAACACCTTTCAGTTCGCTCGCGCCAACGGCATCAACAATGGCGGCCAGATCGTAGGCGATTACCTCACCTCGGACGGCCGATACCATGGCTTTCTATACTCGAGTGGAACGTATACGAACTATGACGAGGATTCCACCGAATCCTGCGGGATCTTCGGTATTAACAGCGCGGGAAACTTTGTCGGCGACGTGGGCAATGGTGCAGTCCGGGCGTTCGTCAACATCGGTGGAACCAAGACGGAGTTTTACGCGAGCGGCACAGATTCGACGTATGCTTACGCCATCAATACGTCCAATGAGGTAGTTGGAACATTTTACGATTCGAGCAACAAGGCCCACGGCTTCTCATGGGTGAGCGGAACAATCGCCCAGATCGACTACCCGGGAGCCCTCCAGACGAACGTCTTGGGGATAAACAACAGTGGGGAGATCACAGGCACATACACCAACTCCTCGGGCCTTACCTACGGCTTCACCTACATCAAGGGCGTGTTCGCGTCTACGGATTTCGCAGACACAGGTAGTGTCAACAGCGCAGGGGCTTACGTCGGCTACTACTGGGGCGTAGATGGATTGGCGGCAGGATATCTGGCAGTTCCACAAAAGGTCGCGTTGACGAAGATCTCAATCGCTGGGAGCCAACAAGGCAGCTTTATGGGCATGAATAACGCCGGAGCCGCCGTCGGAAATTACGTCGACTCAAAAGCAATCGAACACGGAATGGCGGTTCTCAACAGCACTGTGAAGAACATCGACGACCCCAAAGCCATAAAAGGCACGTTCTGCCGCGGGATCAACTCCAAAAATCAGATTGTCGGGGAATATCTTGACGCGTCGGGCAATCCACATGGCTTCGAGTACTCTGGTGGGACCTTTATCGATATTCCGGGACCAGCGGGAGCCGTCTACAGCGATGCGACGGGGATCAACGACACGGGTGATATCGTGGGTGATTTTTCTGTCGGCAACGGTGTTTTCCAAGGCTACCTGCTCAAGGGCGGCACATACAGCACCCTGAATCCTCCTGGGGCAATCACGACTTACGGAGGCGGTATAAACGCCAGCGATGCGCTGACTCTTTGGTGGGTGGACGTCGCCGGGTACGTGCAGTCTTCCCTATGGAATGGGACAGCATTCACATCCATTAACGTTACCGGCGCCGCGAGCTCTTATGCTCTAGGTATCAACAAAGTCGGAGAAGTCGCCTACTTGGTCAGTGATCCCTATGGAGTCACACACGGGGCCGTAAAAGCAGGATCAGTCTTCTACCTCGTCGATTTTCCGAACGCGTCCAGTACTTACGCGAGCGGCATCAACGATGCCCTGCAGGTGGTTGGTACATTCACGCCCGCTGGGCAAAGCACACCCGAGCCATTCATGCGCAAGTAGTCCGCGAAGTCCAAGAGCTGTCGCTCGCTGTCGAACTAGAAAGCCGGGCTGTCGGCCCGGCCTTCCTGTGTTGGAACTGGTTTCCTGGGTTAAGTTCTATCGTTGCCGGATGCTCTGCTCTGGAAACGCGTTTGTCACCGCGTCTTATTACTCAACCTCTGCGACACCACACTCACACAAGCCTTCGCGTTTGAGACCTTGCTTTTGAAGCTCTGAAACCTGCGAAGCTTTGAAACGTTTCCTACATCACCATCGCCAGATTCTCCAGCTCAAACTGGAGCACCGGAATCGCGCATCCGGCCATCTCGACGCGGCTAGCTGCATCGAGCGCCGCGGTCGGTGAAACCCCATAACCACGGCCCATCAGGAACACGCGGAGCAGTTCGGCAGCTTCGTAGGAATCGACCATGCCACCCTGGAGCAGATCATTCCGTAGAGCTGCCAGCTCAGTCATAGTAAATCTGTCTTTATCGTTATTTGCCTTCTCGTATGTCATGGCCGTCATCACCTCCGATTCCGACCTCAGTTACCCCATTAGACTCTTCGTACGCTGCTCTAGTTGCATGCAATTGGCATGCCGTTGTTTCCGCCGGGCCTGAGCGCAAGTCTGGAGCTTTCTAGAGTTCTCTAACTCTAGTGATTATCGGAGTTTGCAGGAAGCGCTATAGAAACGAAGGGACGCGGAGGTTCCCAAAGTACCTATCGGTAATGTGGAAACTGACACAAAGTGTCGCTCGCGTGGTGATTCTCGGCCAGAAGTGGTGGTAGACGCACGCGCGCTACGAAAGAAAGGCGAATCGCGCCCGCTAGACCTCGACTTCGGCCTCGTCGACGAGCATGATCGGCAGGCCATCCCGAACCGGATAAACCCGATGGCACCGCCTGCACTTCAGGCTCTCCGGATTCTGGCGGTAGTCCAGTTCCGCTTTGCAAGCCGGGCAAACCAGCATTTCCAGAAGTTCTTTGGACAACATGGTTTGGGCATTATAGAAGGGACGGGGGCCTTGGAGCCAGGGCTCAAGGGCAGAGCAAGGAACAGGCACAGGGCGAAGAAAGAGACGGATCCTGCTGGACGAATCGGTCCTAACGCCAACGATCCCGAAGCCGGAAGCCCCTAGCCCCTAATCCTCAGCCCCTGTAAGATTTATTCAGAAGCCAATCATGTCAGCTCTCATCCTCGATGGAACGAAGATCGCGCAACAGATCCGGAGCGAAGTTGCTGCGGAGGTAAAGACTCTAGCCGCGGCAGAGATGCGTCCCGGGCTGGCAGTCGTATTGGTGGGCCATGTCCCGGCCTCCGAGATTTATGTCCGCGGCAAAGTCAAGGCCTGCGAAGAGGTCGGCATTCGTAGCGAGAAACTGACGCCACCAGAAACTGTCACCACAGGAGAACTCCTGCGGGTGATTGAGGACCTGAACTGCCGCGAGGAGATCGATGGCATTCTGGTACAACTTCCGCTGCCTCCACAGGTTGATTCGAAGACGGTCCTGTTCGCGGTCGATCCGGGCAAGGACGTCGATGGATTCCACCCCATGAATGTCGGCTTCCTCTCGACGCAGCGTCCAGGATTGGTTCCTTGCACGCCGGCCGGGGTAATGGAGATTCTCAAGCGAAGCAACATCCCGGTGTCCGGGCGTGAGGCGGTGGTCGTTGGCCGTAGCGATATCGTTGGTAAGCCGGCCGCCATGCTATTGACCAATGCGAACGCGACAGTCACTGTTTGCCATTCCAAAACGCGAGATCTCCCGGGCGTCTGCCGAAGAGCTGACATTCTAGTGGCCGCTATCGGGCGCGCAGGAATGATCACACGCGATTTCGTGAAGCCGGGGGCGACGGTAATCGACGTCGGCATGAACACGGTGACGGATTCCGCAGAATTCGAGCGATTTTTCTCAGGAAACGCAAAGAGGGAAGAGACCTTCCGGAAAAAAGGATCAACTCTGATCGGCGACGTGCATCCTGAAGTGGCGGAGGTTGCTGGCGCGCTGACGCCGGTGCCCGGCGGCGTTGGCCCACTCACAATTGCAATGCTGATGTTCAACACCGTCAAAGCTGCCAAAATGCGGAGAGGGAACGGAGTTCCAGAGCTGTCGAGGGCCTAGACCTACCGCGGAGACAAGGAGCAATTGCCGATTTGTTGATTGTCGCGAGAGTGGACGAGTTTAGATTTTCGATCAACAATCATCATTCAACAACAATGGGGGAGCTCCTTACTGCAAGGGGGGGCTTCCGGTATCCATGCTGAAAGTCGGCCTCACGGGCGGCATCGCCGCAGGAAAGTCTGTAGCCGGAGAAATGTTCATTGCGTTGGGAGCCCATCTGGTCCAAGCTGACCGGATTGCCCACTCGCTGATGCAGCCTGGCGAGCCGGTCTACAACGAAGTAGTCCGGCACTTCGGGCGCGACATTCTCAATCCGGACGGCAGCGTGAATCGCGCCAGGCTCGCCGAGTTAGCGTTCGGGGCTCCGGCTGAGGCAGTACAGAAGCGATCTTCAAGAATCGAAGAGCTCAACCGCATCGTGCATCCCGCGGTAATTCGCAGTCAGGAAGAATGGATGCACGCGATCGGCGCTCAGGATCCGCATGCCGTGGCGATTGTGGAAGCCGCACTTCTCATCGAGGCTGGCGCCGCAAAGAGATTCGATGTTCTAGTTGTGGTGACCTGCGGCGCTGAACAGCGGGTGGAGCGATTCGCCCGGCGGCAGAAACTTGATCTCGAAACCGCTCGCTCCGAAGTGGCCCGCCGCATGGCTGCTCAACTACCCGATGAGGAGAAGATCAAACTTGCCAGCTACATCATCGACAATTCCGGCTCGCTGGGTAGAACGCGAGAACAGGTAAGCTCGATCTGGCAAGAACTGAAGTTAAAGCAAGCCAATGACGCACCTCGGAATGAGGCACAGTGACACGCCAGAGCAATTTCCTGATTTTCTCCGTGCCTCCGTGTCTCCCTGCTGAGCTTTGTTTAGAATTAAGAGGAACCTTTCTTTTTCCGGGAATCGTATAAGTTCTAGTAGTCAGGATCGGAGCGGCATTCAAGTATGAAACTGGTGCGTCCTTTAATCTTCGCGGTCGCCCTTGCCGGGGCGTTTTTCTACTTCACGACATGGCGTTCGAATCCAGTCGCCGGTTCGCATCCCGACACCTGGTTCTCACGCCCAGCTCAGGTGGAGATTACCGAAGCTGCACCCGGAGAATCCCTCGACGGCGAAGAACAAAACAATATTTCGGTGTATAAGCGCAATATTCCCTCGGTCGTGAATGTCACGTCGCGCGCGCTGACCTACGACTTCTTCTACGGTCTGGTACCGCAGGAAGGCCAGGGCTCGGGATTCGTCATCGACAAGGATGGCCACATCCTGACGAACTATCACGTCATCGCCGATGCCCGGCAGGTGAAGGTCACACTCCACAACCGAAAGAGCTATGCCGCAACTGTCGTGGGAACTGATCCCGCGCACGATCTCGCCGTCATTCAGATCAAGGCTCCTGACTTGGTTCCGGCAGTTCTAGGAGACTCCCGCAATCTGCAGGTAGGACAAAAAGTGTACGCGATCGGCAATCCATTCGGACTCGCCGGGACGATGACCCGAGGAATTGTCAGTTCCATTCGCCCGGTGCACGAGCCGAACGGCGCCTACATCGATGAGGCGATTCAGACGGACGCCGCTATCAATCCCGGAAACTCGGGCGGGCCGCTGATGAACTGGCACGGCGACGTCATCGGCATCAATACCATGATTCTCTCCAATGTCGGCCAGAACGCCGGCATCGGATTTGCCATCCCCATCAATACGGCTAAGGCCGTCTTGAACGATCTTCTAACGCTGGGCCGCGTGCGACGTCCCGCGCTGGGAACGCGAACGATTGCAATCAGCCCAGAGTTAGCTGACGAGCTTGGATTGCCGGTCGACTACGGATTGCTGATCATTGGAGTCGTGCCCGGCAGCGCCGCCGATCAGGCTGGATTACGCGCTGGAAATGAGCGCGCTTACCTCGGCAACACGCCAATCATGCTTGGAGGCGACCTGATCGTAGCCATCGACGACCAGAAGATCGAAAGCCAGGACGATCTCACGCAGATGATGGACAACCACCGTGCCGGCGACTCGGTGAAGGTCACGATCTACCGCGGCAAGAAAAAGATCGATGTCACCGTCGAGCTTGGAGAGGCGCGCCAGCAGGTCTAAAACACCTTCCGCCTTCCACTATCCGGCTTTGAGACTGATGCTTTTGCATTGAAAGCGGGATCCATTTTTGGCTACTATGTGCACCTGCCTATGCCCTCCATCCTTTAATCCGGCCTGCGCCCCTTCGAAGCGGACCGTGCGTGATTAGCGCGGGTCGCTTCCTCCTCTCGTTCTGTCTCAGCAGGAAAGGACATTCCAATGGAATTCGTGGATAAGGCACTCGCGCGCCGATTAGAGTCATGCGAAGAGATGCCGCAGGTGTATTACGCCAGAGAATTCAAGAAATCGCGGCCGGAAGTTGGTGCGGCTGAAGAAGAAATTTGCGGCGGGCACATGGTCTTTGCAGGGATCGGATCGCCCATCGGTCGGGCAACAGGCGTCGGTCTCGATCAGCCGTTCACCGCCCACGACCTCGACGGTATCGAAGCGTTTTATCGCGAGCATGGGGCTCCATCACAGGTCGATCTCACTCCGTTGCATGGCCCTGAAATATTCGAGATGTTCAAGGAGCGAGGTTATGCAATCGCCGAACTAAACAATGTGCTCTATCGAAAGCTGGATCCGAAAGAAGAGTTCCCGGATCCTCCAGAGCATTGCCAGGTTCGACGATCACCAGCAGATGAGGCTGAGATCACTGGGGCCATTGTCGAGAGCGCATTCTTCCCCGATGGCGCACCCGAAGCATTTCGCGGCTTGATCGCTCCGCTATACCAAATGGAAAATGCCCTCGCTTTCGTAGCCACGCTCGATGCCAAGCCAGTCGCCTGCGGCACAGGTCTGGTGATCCCGGAGCACAAAGTCTTCGCATTATGCGGAGCGGGAACGCTGACCAAGTTTCGAGGCCGCGGTCTGCAAACGGCCCTCCTACGAGCACGCATGAAGGCCGCACGCGATGCCGGATGCGAATATGCAGTCGTGGTCACCCAAGGCGGGACAATCTCCCAACGCAACGCCGAGCGTCTAGGCTTGCGGGTCGCATATAGCAAGGTAACGGTGATTAAACAAATGGCGTAGAAGATTGACTGGGCTTCACGTCGGCAGCAGTCGAAGTGAAGTCCTGGTTTGTTCTTCGGCAACTTTGCGATCTCTTGGCGTCCCTCGCGGTTATCTGCGGAAAGGAAAACAGGCAAAGACGCATACCAATTCGGAATGCCCTGATAATCGATTGCGTTGCGATTCTCATGCGCTGATTGCATAGTAGAGCAATGTCTCAGGAAGTGTTGACGCTACAAGGACAGCGCATCCGCTTGGAGCCATTAGAACTGCGCCACGTTGAGGAACTCGTGCAAGCCTCGGCCACGAATCGCGAGCTCTATCGCTGGAGTCCAGTTCCATCAGGCAAAGTCGAAACCACCAAGTACATCGAGACTGCGCTCCAATGGCAGAAGGTAGGCACCGCCGTGCCATTCGCGATCATCTCCGCCGACGACGACTCTGTAATCGGCTCGACTCGTTTCTGGAACATTGAGCATTGGGCGTGGCCGCAAGGCCATCCGCTGCACGGACGCGGCACTGCTGATGTCTGCGAGATCGGCTATACCTGGCTTTCAAACTCCGCCATTCGCACCGGCGTCAATACCGAAGCAAAAATGCTCATGCTGCGCCATGCCTTCGAAGTCTGGCAGGTGCTGCGTGTATGCTTCCACACCGACTCGCGAAACCAGCGCTCCCGGACGGCCTTGGAACGCATTGGCGCAAACTTCGAAGGAATTCTCCGCGCACACCGCATGGCCGCGGATTTCATCTCGCGCGATTCCGTACGTTATTCGATCATTGCCTCAGAATGGCCCGGAGTCCGGCATCGCCTGATCGGACTGCTGGACGGGCGTAGACGTTAAGTCTGCAAAGCCCAGTCACGCCACGCTGGCCGCAAAGAACTCCGCGATCTGCAAAACCTCATCGCCGCCTAAATGCAGTTCCGCCGCACGCATTACGCCATCAGCTTGTTTCGCATTCCGCGCCCCCACGATAGCGCCCGTCACCGCCGGATTCTGCAGCGTCCAGGCGATCGCGACCTCTCCCGGAGTACGCCCATGATGCCCGGCGATCTGTTGCAGCAGATCGACCAGCGCAAGATTCCGCGATAGATTTGGTTCGTTGAAGTCGGCGTGCCGTTTGCGCCAATCATCCTCCGGCAGCTGGGAAACGCGCTCGCGAGTCATCGCTCCGGTGAGCATTCCCGATGCCATCGGTGCATAGACGATCACACCGATGCCGTGCTGCTGGCAATACGGCAGAATCTCTGTTTCAACTTCCCGATGGATTAGCGAATACCGAGGTTGGAGCGATGTGATGGGCGCGATGGCGGCTGCGCGCTTCAGTTGATCCACATTAAAATTCGAAACCCCGATCCAGCGCACCTTGCCTTCGCGCTTCAAATCGACCAGCGTGCTCCAGCCCTCTTCCAAGTCGCTGGAATCCGGATTCGGCGGCCAATGGATCTGGTACAAGTCGATGACGTCGACCTGAAGCCTGCGCAGGCTAGTTTCCACTTCCTCGAGGATTGATGCCCGTTTCAAAATCGTACGCAATTGCCCGCTCTCGTCCTGGCGCCTCACGCATTTCGTGAAGACATAAGGCCGGGAGCCTCCCCAGCTTTTCAAGGCACGGCCGACAACCTCCTCGGAGTGTCCCAAACCGTAGACGGCTGCCGTATCGATCCAGTTCACGCCAAGGTCCAGGGACCGGTGAATCGCCGCGATGGAATCGTTATCGTCCTGCGGTCCCCAGCCAAACTGCCAGCCCGAACCGCCGATGGCCCATGCGCCATATCCAACGGGAGTAATCTTCAGATCCGAATTACCAAGAGTGCGAGACTGCATGCGAATCTCCTTGCAAGTTTCGATTCAGTCGATCCAGACTCGATTCATTCAAAATCATGAACACTGTGTAAAGAAAAATTGCTCGACCTGCGTGCCATCGGATTTCGGGTGACAAGTTTTAAGCTAAAAGTGCGCGAGAGCCAATTGAAACTCTTAAACATGAAACGTGAAACTCGAAACTCGAAACTCGAAACTGAACCTCCCCCATTTGACTCCGGCGCTTCCCTCGGCTAGCCTCAAAGTTTCTTTTCTGCACAACTTTTCTCAAACCTCGGCATGAGATTTTCACATAAAACGTCAGTTCTTGTTGGACTAACAGCCTGGATTCTCACTGCCACCTGCAGGGCCTCCACCTCGCCCGTCCACGCTGAACATGCCATGGTGGTCAGCGTTCACCAGATCGCCTCCCAGGTCGGCGTCGAGATCATGCGGTCAGGCGGAAATGCCGTAGACGCCGCGGTCGCAACCGGATTCGCTTTGGCTGTAGTTCATTCACCAGCCGGAAACATTGGCGGGGGCGGTTTCATGCTCATCCGCATGGCCGATGGTTCCACCCATTTTTTGGATTATCGGGAAAAGGCCCCAGCGGCGGCCACCCGCGACATGTATCTCGACGCGCAAGGTAACGTCATCTCTGGCGAGAGCGAGATTGGCTACAAGGCGATTGCGGTTCCTGGATCGGTTGCCGGCATGGCCTATGCTGAAAGGAAATACGGCAGGCTGACGCTGAAGCAGGTGATGGCCCCTGCGATCAAGCTCGCGCGCGACGGATTTCCTCTCACTTGGTCGGAAGCCGAGGACCTGCACGACTCCTACCTCGCCAAATTTCCCGAGTCGCGCCGGATTTTCCAACGCAACGGTGATTTCTACAAGTCCGGAGAGATTTTCCGCCAGCCCGATCTCGCCCGCACTCTCGAACGCATCGCTGCCAAGCCCGATGATTTCTATCACGGCTCCCTCGCTCGCGAACTCGCTGCTGCCATGCAAAAAGGCGGAGGCCTGATCACCGCCGACGATCTTGCCCACTACCAAGTCAAAGAGCGCGAACCGGTGCGTGGGACTTACCGCGGTTACGAGGTCATCAGCGCACCGCCGCCATCGTCCGGTGGCACGGTTCTGATCGAATCTTTGAACATCTTGGAAGGTTATGATCTGCCGAAACTCCTGAATCGTTCGGCTGAGTCAATCCATTTCACCGTCGAAGCATTCCGGCGTGCCTTCTTCGATCGCGCGGAATTTATGGGCGATCCCGACTTTTCAAAGGTCCCAGTCTCGCAGTTGATCGACAAACGATATGCGGCCGCTTGGCGCGAGACCATCGATCCCGAGCATGCCTCATCCAGCCAGGAATTGAAACGACCTGCAGTCTTCAGCGAACTCGAGCAGTATGCGGCCCTGCACCCGCCCACTCAAACGCACGAAGGCAATCACACAACGCACTATTCTGTTATCGACTCCGAGGGCAACGCCGTCTCGGTGACCACCACCATCAACGACTGGTTCGGATCGCGTGTGACGGCCGACGGGCTCGGATTCCTCCTCAATGACGAGATGGACGACTTTTCCTCTAAGCCGGGAGTCCCCAACGCCGATGGCCTGATTCAAGGTGCGGCGAATGAGATTGGCGCGGGCAAGCGTCCGCTTTCCTCGATGACGCCAACCATCGTAGTTCACGACGGCAAAACCGTGATGGTGCTCGGATCACCGGGAAGTTCAAAGATAATTACCACGGTTGCCAACGTCCTGATGGGTGTGGTCGATTACAGAATGAACTTGCAGGAAGCTGTCGACGCCCCGCGGTTTCATAACCAGTGGCTCCCGGACATCGTGAATGTCGAGAAGACATTCTTCCCAGACACCATTCAGCTGCTCGAAAAAATGGGTTATAAAGTGCAAATTGGCTTAGGCGAAGGCAACGAGACCTCGCCCTACTGGAGTGACGCCGAATGCGCAGCAATCGACGAAAAAACCGGCGCTCGGCTCGGCGCCACGGACGGTCGCAACAGTAACGGTAAGGCCATGGGATACTAGTAAGGCAATTGTCGATTGATGATTGTTGATTGTTGAATAGAACGTACACACATAGAAGTGCCGTTTAATCAACAATCAACAATCGGCAATCAACAATGGCGTTAGGACGCGCATGCAGAAAGCAGTCTCAACCTATCTTTTTGTAAAAGAGCGACTTCACCCGGGTATTCTCGATAGCCTGGCTCGCTGCGGCGTGCAGGCAATTGAGATTTTCGCCGCTCGCCAGCATCTCGATTACGCGAACCGCAAGCAGCACGTCAAAGAGATCGCGGAATGGTTCCGCGGCAGTGGGATTCCGCTGAACTCCGTCCACTCTCCTCTCTATGCGGACTACGAGTGGGGACGCGCCGGCGCACCGCCTCTCAACGTCGCATCAACCGATCGGGCGAGCCGCGTCGAAGCCATGGACGAGGTCAAACGAGCCCTCGAAATTGCCGAACAGATTCCATTTCGGTTCCTGGTGCAGCATCTGGGAACGCCAAACGAGAGTTTCAGCGACAAAAAGTTCGAAGCGGCTATGACCTCAGTCGAGCACCTCAGGGCCTTTGCCAAGCCACTCGGTGTGCGAATCTTGTTGGAAAACATCCCCAACGATCTTTCGACGCCGGACAAGCTGGTGGAAATGATTCACCAGGCGCATTTCGACGACGTTGGCATCTGCTTCGACTTCGGCCACGCAAACATCATGAGTACCGTGAGCGAAGCCTTTGAGATTCTGCGCAACCACATTTGCTCGACGCACGTCCACGACAATGACAAGTTGAAGGATTCGCACCTCTGGCCGGGGCTGGGAACTATCGACTGGAAAGAGGCGATCGAATTGTTACGCTCGGCGCCCCAGAAGCCGCCGCTGTTGCTCGAACTCGGCGAAGATGAAAAAGTAAACCCGCTCGAAAAGCTGGGCGAAACATTCGACAAGCTGGAAACTACGTAAGAAATTACCGCCGAGATCGCAAAGCACGCAGGGTATTTGAGAAGTTAGTCCTGAAACTCTGCGTCCTCGGCGGTGAAAGATTTTGAGACTATGTCAGCAATCACGACCATCGCCGAAGTCGGCAAACACGACGGCCAGACCGTCACCATCCGCGGCTGGCTCTATAACCTGCGCGAGAGCGGCAAGCTCCTGTTCCCGCAATTCCGCGACGGATCGGGCATCATCCAGGGCGTTGTTCCTAAAAACACCGTCACGCCTGAAGTCTTTGAGGCCGTCAAAACTCTGACGCAGGAATCGAGCGTGATCGTTGAAGGTAAGGTGCGAGCCGACAAGCGCGCTCCCGGCGGATACGAACTCGACGTACAGAACGTCCAGGTTCTACAGCGCGTACCAGAAACCGATCCCTATCCGATCACGCCAAAAGAGCACGGCACCGACTTCCTGATGGAGCACCGCCATCTCTGGCTGCGCTCGCAGCGCCAGGCAGCGATTCTCCGTGTTCGCGCCGAAATCATCAAAGGCGCCCGTGATTTCTTCGACGAGCGCGGATTTACGCTTACCGATCCGCCGATCATTACACCCGCAGCGTGTGAGGGAACGACCACCTTGTTTCCGGTCGACTATTTTGAGGATCAGGCGTTCCTCACGCAGTCGGGTCAGCTCTACGTCGAAGCCACAGCCATGGCGCTAGGCAAGGTGTACTCGTTCGGTCCAACGTTCCGCGCGGAGAAGTCGAAGACACGACGCCATCTGACCGAGTTTTGGATGGTCGAACCCGAAGTCGCTTACGCCACACTCGACGACGTAATGGAACTCGCCGAAGGCCTGATCGGCTTTATCGTGAAGCGCTGCCTTGAGCGCAGGCGTACTGATCTTCAGACAATCGGCCGCGATATCACGAAGCTGGAAAAGATCGCGCCTCCATTCCCCAGGATCAGCTACGACGATGCCGTTAAGAATCTGCAGGAAGGCCACGCGAAAGGCGCCCTGGAAACGAAGTTCGAATGGGGCGGCGATCTCGGCTCACCCGACGAAACCTATTTATCTGCCCAGTTCGACAAGCCGGTGATGGTCCACCGCTACCCGGCAAAGGTAAAGGCCTTCTACATGGAGCCCGATCCGCAGCGCCCGGACCTTGCTCTCTGCGTCGACGTCCTCGCGCCCGAAGGTTACGGAGAGATCATCGGCGGCTCGCAGCGTATGGCCTCCCACGAACTGCTCTTGCAGCGCATTAACGAGCACGGGCTGCCCGAGTCGGCCTTCCGGTGGTATCTCGATCTGCGTAAATTCGGAAGCGTCCCGCACGGCGGATTCGGCATGGGCATCGAGCGCGCCGTGGCGTGGATCTGCGGCCTGGAACACGTCCGCGAAACCATTCCGTTTCCGAGAATGCTGTACAGGTTGTATCCATAAGAGATTCGTCGTCCCATAAGCAGACGTTACAGTTATTTACTTGTGCGCGGTTGTGCTCGGAGGGGCTTCATGAAGAATGCGCTCTCTCTTATTCTTTTTCTCCTACTTCCTTGGCTCGCATTAGCTCAACAGCTTCGCGGTCCCGACGTCCCGATCGAGAAATGGACCGGCAAAACCATCATGCTCATCGGAGCCCACGCCGATGATGATGCTCTTTCTCATGGCACGCTCGCGATGCTGCAGGCACATGGCAATCAGGTCTACATCGTGACGCTGACTACCGGGAACGTGGGCACGCAGGATCCAAATCTCACTCGCATGCAACTCGCACAAATTCGTCGTCAAGAAGAGTTGTCGGCCCTTGCCGAGATTGGTATTCCCGCAGATCACTACATCAATCTTGGATATGATGACGGACTTCTTGAATTCGAGGATCGCAAGGCCGTGGTCGAAAATCTGGTGCGCTGGATTCGCAAGCTGCACCCGGATGTACTGATGGCGTGGGACCCAGGGCATAACTACCAGAAATGGCACAAGTCCGATCACCGTGCCGCGTCTTATCTCGCGGCAGATGCTGCGCGTGCCGCCATGTGGCGGCTCCTATTCGAAGGACAGATTACCCAGGAAGGACTGAAGGAATGGATGGTCCCGCAATATCTTCTCTACGATAACGATCACGATGATGAAAACGTCTGGGTCGACATCAGTGACTACCTCGACAAGAAAGTGAACGCATTCTCCAAGTATGTGAGCCAGTATGGCCCCGGCTGGAAGAGCTACAAGCCGAACCTTTCCGAAGCCGAGTTGAAACAATTGAAAGATGAAGAACGCGCCCGAATCCGGCTGAAGGACGGCAAGCCGGTCGAGGGATTCCGATACTATAAGGGCTTGCCGGACGGGCTCGGCAAATAACCTCAAGATGATGAGCACTGCGACCACAACAAACATCTCAGGCCGTAAAATTCGCGTTATCGGAGTTCCCCTCGACCTAGGCCAATCCCGCCGCGGTGTTGACATGGGCCCATCCGCCGTTCGCGTCGCCGGACTCGAAGCCCGTCTCGAAGCTTTGGGGCACCAGGTCGAGGATGGCGGCAACGTGCCAGTCGCGATCCCTGAACAGAAGCCGGAAGGCGCGGCCAATGCGAAATATCTGAAAGAAATTACCGCAACCTGTACGAAACACGCCGAATTGGTGCTTAAGACTCTCGAGGCCAACAAGGTTCCACTCGCTCTAGGCGGGGACCATTCCATGGCCGCCGGCACCGTTTCGGGCGTGGCGGAGTTTTATCGTCGCCAAAACCAGCGCATCGGCCTGATCTGGATCGACGCCCACACCGATATCAACACACCGGAATCTTCACCCAGCGGCAATGTCCATGGCATGCCGCTCGCGGCGCTCATGGGCCTCTGGCCCGGCGGGCTAGCCAACATTTTCGATTTCTCTCCGAAGGTGAAGCCGGAAAATTGTGTGCTTGTCGGCGTGCGCGATATCGACGCGGTCGAAAAAGAAAACGTTCGCAAAGCCGGAATCGGCGTCTTCACCATGCGCGACATCGACGAGCGCGGCATGCGCACGGTGATGGAAGAAGCTCTCCGCATGGCCGGACGCGGCACCGCCGGATACCACATCTCCCTCGATATGGACTGGGTCGACCCGGAAGACGCTCCCGGCGTCGGTACTCCGGTCCGCGGCGGCGCAACATATCGCGAAGCCCACCTGGCCATGGAAATCATCGCCGACCACGGGCGCATGGTCAGCATGGAAATTGTCGAGGTAAATCCCGTGATCGACGAACACAACCGAACCGCAGATCTCGCAGTGGAACTCGCTCTTTCGGCCTTCGGCAAGAAAATCCTCTAATCGTCACGGGGTCGTGCACTCTACGCCGTGGAAGCGCGACATTGAAGTGCGAGAATCGTCCAAGCTGTCGAAGAATACCGTGGAAGAGCGGTCCTTTAGGGCCGCGTTTCACGTCCTAAAACGCGGGGCTTTAGCCCCTGCCCGAACCCTCCCTGCGATTGACGCAGCGCACCCCCCACGTCCACACTAAAACGTCATGGAAAAGCTTCGAGTCGGTATCCTATTCGGCGGACGCAGCGGCGAGCACGAAGTCTCGCTTCTCTCCGCGGCCTCTGTCCTGAACGCAATCGACAAAGAAAAGTATGAAGTCGTTCCCATCGGCATCACCAAAGAAGGACGCTGGCTCACCGCCGAGCACGCCGAAAATCTTCTGACCGGAAAGCTGGTCCTCGAGCCGCGCCACCTCCGCGCCGGAGATCCCGAGATCACGCAGCCCGCCGCCGTGCTGGCCCGCGGCGAAGCCGTCGTCGTTCCTCCCGAGCCCGTGCATCGCCAGAGTGGCCTGATCCCTTTTCAAACCGACGCCTCGCCAATGCGCCGTGCCTCCGACCGCGCCATTAATGTCGACGTTATATTTCCAGTACTGCATGGCACCTTCGGCGAAGACGGCACCATCCAGGGTCTGCTCGAACTCGCCGACATCCCCTACGTTGGCGCGGGAGTCCTCGGCTCCGCCGCCGGCATGGACAAAGACATCATGAAGTCCTTGTTCATAGCTACTGGCCTGCCAATCGTGAAGCACGTCACCATCCTGCGCAGCGATTGGAAAAAAGATCGCAAAAGAATCGAGAAGCTCGTGGGAAAATTGAAGTACCCAGTCTTCGTCAAGCCTGCAAACCTCGGCTCCTCGGTCGGCATCAGCAAAGCGCACGACAAAAAAGAGCTTGGCCCAGCAATCGAGGAAGCCTCTAAGTTCGACCGCAAGATCGTTATCGAACAAGGCGTGGGTGGGAATAAAGACAAAGCCCGCGAAATCGAGTGCTCAGTTCTCGGCAATGACGAACCGTCTGCGTCGATCCCCGGCGAAATTGTGCCGGTGAAGGAGTTCTACGACTACAACGCGAAATATCTGGATGAAGGCTCGCAGCTGATCATTCCGGCGAAGCTCACGAAGGCAGAGACGAAAAAAGTTCAGGAACTCGCGATCAACGCTTTTAGGGCGGTCGATTGCTCCGGCCTCGCGCGCGTCGATTTCCTAATGGACCCGAAGACGCGCAAGATTTATCTGAATGAAATCAATACCATGCCAGGATTCACCGCGATCAGCATGTACCCCAAGCTCTGGGCGGCATCAGGCCTTGAGTATTCAGATCTGATTGATCGCCTGATTCAACTCGGTATCGAGCGCCACGAAGACAAAAAGAAAAACCAGTACAGCCGCTAGTGCAAATGCTAGGCTTACCCCGCCTAGTGGCAGTCCGGCGAAGACCAGAAATGTGAGTTTGAATCCAGCGTGCTGCAGCAAGAATCCGCTGACGAGCGGCCCGGCAACTCGCCCGATCGCGACCGCAGTGGCAAATGGCCCGGTGAGTGTATTGAATTTTCCGTGGCCTTGCGTAGGAACGGCTGCGAGGCTGATCACGACAACACCCTAGATTCCGGCCCCGATGCCGTCCAGGGACTGTAGGCAGATAATCATTTTGGGATCGTCAGCGAGTGTGTAAGACACGATCCGTAACGGCAGGATCCAGAAAGCGATTGCCAGAACCGGTTTGCGTCCCCAGAGGTCACCAAATTTTCCGGCGAAGATTGCGACCGGAACCATTACCAGCTGAGCCGTCAGCACCGTGGCTGTCATCAAACTACCGCGGCCTCCGAGGTTCTTAACGTAAAGGGCTGTCAACGGGAGGATGGGCGCATTTGCCAAGTGGAACAAGAAGATTACAGTGAAGACAGTCAATATTTCGGTTGTTCAGCAGATCCTTCCAGGCCATCGAGCGCGAGTGTTGAGAGGACGCAGCCCGGTAGCGATGGCGGAAATGGCGAACAGAGCTCTGTGCGACGATATCCGGTCGTAGAGGATTCCGGCCGAGGCTTGCATGATCAGCGTTCCCAATCCGGCGACGGCTGTCGCGATTCCGATTGAGTCGTAACGCCAACCGTGCTCTTTGAGTAGAACTCCCAGCACCGGGAGCAGAACACCCATCAGCTCGGCTTGAAAAAAGTTAATGGCGTTCAGTCCCAAAAGGCTCTCTCTGGGAAAGCCGCTCGGATGGTGTCGTCGTCATGCGAAGTTTCCGCTAGGTCCCGCAACAGATGCGTCTTTCCTGGCAAGAGTCTGATAAATGCTTGTAAATAGGTGGTTTAATGAGAATTCGGAGGCAGATGGGCGTTTCCTTAAATCGAGCAACCTTTTCGCAACCCATCGGTGGTTCAGCTCATCTAAAACTTGACAACGATTCACTCAAGCCATATCATCTGGCTGATTATAAAGCAGTTGTGCGGCGTAAATGTTGTTGACAAAGGACTTATCAAGTTTAGGAGGCAAGGCTTATGGCCAAGATTATCGGGATTGACCTCGGAACCACCAATTCCTGCGTAGCCGTCATGGAAGGTGGAGAGCCCAAGGTCATTGCCAACGAAGAAGGAGGGCGGACAACGCCCTCGGTAGTCGGATTCACCAAGACGGGCGAGCGGCTCGTCGGACAGGTTGCAAAACGCCAGGCGATCACGAATCCGGAGAATACGGTTTATTCGATCAAGCGGTTCATGGGACGCCGCTATGACGAAGTTGGCGAAGAAATTAAGATGGTCCCCTATAAGGTCGTCCGGCAGGGCGATCATGTCGCCGTGTTGGCGCAGGGCAAGGAGTACACGCCACCGCAGGTTTCGGCGTTGATTCTGCAGAAACTGAAGAAGGCGGCGGAAGACTACCTTGGGGAGAAAATCACCGAGGCTGTTATTACCGTGCCCGCGTACTTCAATGACGCGCAGCGGCAGGCGACGAAAGATGCCGGACAGATCGCCGGACTCGAAGTGAAGCGCATCATCAATGAGCCCACGGCAGCGGCCCTCGCGTACGGACTCGACAAGGGCAAGGACGAGACGATCGCGGTGTACGACTTCGGCGGCGGAACGTTCGATATTTCGATCCTGGAAGTCGGCGAAGGCGTGATCGAAGTGAAGGCTACCAATGGCGACACGCACCTTGGCGGCGACAATCTCGACCAGCGGCTGGTGGATTGGCTTATCGACGAATTCAAGAAAGACGAAGGCCTCGACCTGCGTGGCAAGGGCAACGAGATGGCGCTGCAGCGTCTGCGTGACGCGGCAGAGCGCGCCAAGATCGAGCTCTCGACCACGATGGAGACGGAAATCAATCTGCCATTCATCACCGCGGATGCAAACGGTCCCAAGCACCTGGTCAAGAAACTGACCCGGGCAAAGCTGGAGTCGATGGTGGAAGACATCATCCAGAAGTCTGTCGGCCCGTGCAAGCAGTGCATGAAAGACGCTGGAGTTGATCCGTCGAAGATTAACGAAGTCGTGCTGGTCGGCGGACAGACCCGTATGCCACGCATTCAGCAGCTCGTGAAGGAGCTGTTTGGGCGCGAAGGTCACAAGGGCGTGAACCCGGATGAAGTTGTCGCAATCGGTGCGGCGATCCAGGGCGGAGTGCTCAAGGGCGAAGTGAAGGATCTGCTGCTGCTCGATGTGACGCCGCTGTCGTTGTCAATCGAGACGCTCGGTGGAGTCTCGACGCCGATGATTCCGCGCAACACGACGATTCCGACCAAGAAGACGGAAACTTTCTCGACGGCGGCGGACAGCCAGACGTCGGTGGAAGTTCACGTTCTTCAGGGCGAACGTCCAATGGCGGCGCAGAACCGTACGCTCGGCAAGTTCCACCTGACCGGGATTCCTCCCGCTCCGCGAGGAGTGCCGCAGATCGAAGTCACGTTCGATATCGATGCTAACGGCATTTTGAACGTCACCGCGAAAGACACGGCGACGGGCAAAGACCAGAAGATCACGATCACATCCTCTTCCGGTCTGTCGAAGGAAGAAGTCGAGCGCATGGCCAAGGAAGCCGACGCGCATGCGGCGGAAGACAAGGCGGCACGCGATTCGATCGAAGCCAAGAACCAGCTCGACTCGATGGTCTACAACATCGAGAAGATGCTGAAGGAGCACGGCGACAAGATCTCGGGCTCTGAACGCGGCGACGTCGAAAACGCGCTAGCCGATGCCAAGAAAGCGCTGGAGTCCAATGACAAGGCGCAGATGGACAAGGCTCGCGAGAACCTGACCACGGCCTCCCACAAGCTGGCAGAGCAGATGTACAAGGCCGCCCAGCCCGCAGGCGGAGCACAAGGTGCTCCGAGCGCGGGACCGGGCGCTGGACCGCAGCCGGGTGCTGACGGCTCAGGTCAGAAGAAGGACGAAGGCGTGATCGACGCTGAGTACGTGGACGTAGAAGACAAGAAGTAAGTCGAGTCTCGGCCACGGATCGCCATAGATCGATACGGATAGAACTTGATCCGTGAAGATCCCTAGGAATCCGTGGCCAGCTTTTTCAAGGGGGAAATGAATTGGACTTCCAGGTGAACAACGAAACGTATTACATCGACCTCGCCGATGAAGAAGGCAAGTGGCAGGTATTTGCGCAGACTCCGACCGGGGTACGGCGCATCCCGGTGTACGACGATCTGCCATTTGCCGAAGACGTGCCCGTGCTGGTTGAAGACAAACAGAGCCGCAAGATCGTGAATTAAAACAGTCGGCACAGCGGCCAGAGAAGCGATCACTTAAACTGCAATCAATGGCAACTAACACCAAAAAAGACTATTACGAAATTCTCGGCGTGAAGAAGTCTGCTTCCGGCGATGATATTCGTAAGGCCTTCCGCAAACTCGCGCGGAAATATCATCCCGATGTGAATCCTGGCGACAAGTCTGCCGAGGAGAAGTTCAAGGCAATCTCTGAGGCTAACGAAGTCCTCAGCGATCCCAAGAAACGCAAGATTTACGATCAGGTCGGCTTCTATTCCGACAATATCGATCCTGCGACCGCCGAGGCTTATGCTCGCGCCGGCCAATCCGGCGGCGGATTTCCGGGCGGCTTTCCCGGCGCGGGCGGAGCAGCGCCCGGAGGCCAAGGCGGAGTTCATTTCGACTTCGGCGGATTCGACTTCTCCGATTTCGTCAACAACGCCAGCCGCGGCCAGCAACGCACATCAACCTCTGGCGGGGGCGGCAGCTTCCGCGACATCTTCTCCGGTATTTTCGGTGGGGGCCGCGGCGCAACCGCAGCCGAAGAAGGTCCCGAGCCCGGAACCGATCTTGAGTATCAGGTCAACGTACCGTTCTGGACGGCGATCCGCGGGGGCGTAATGCGCCTGAACATCACACGGCAGGATGTCTGCCCGCAGTGTCATGGACAGGGAGCGCTCGAAGCCCCGGGAAAATGTCCGGAGTGTAACGGCACCGGACAGATCACGCAGACCGGCGGACGGATGAAGTTCAACGTGCAGTGTCCGCGGTGCGGAGGAACTGGGAAGAACCTGACGACCTGTCCCACCTGCCACGGGGATGGCACGGTCACGCATACGGAACCGCTGGAAGTTCGCATCAAGGCTGGCACTCGCGATGGGCAGCGCATCCGTATACCAGGAAAAGGGAACGCCGGAGCGCACGGAGGTCAGGCTGGAGATCTTTACGCGATCATCCGCGCCGAGGGGCATCCGATCTTCCATCGCGACGGGGATGACATCTCGCTGACCGTGCCGGTGAGTGCGACGGAAGCTGCCTTAGGCGCCAAGATCGAAGTGCCTACGATCGACGGCCGGGCTCTGCTGAAGATTCCCCCGGGCACGCAGTCGGGTCAAAAACTGCGCCTGCGCGAAAAGGGGGTGCCGTCGGCGACGAGAGAAGGTGTCCGCGGCGACGAAATCGTCGAGATTACGGTGCATGTCCCAATGCCGCGCGACGAGCGAACGAAAGAACTTCTGCGCGAGTTGGCGAAGCTAAACCCCGAAGATCCACGAGCAGAGCTATGGAGCAAGGTGTAGTGCTCAGTTTCCTGTGAAACCCCGTGCTCCATAGGGTTAGTGCTTTTCTGAACTGAAACTGCAAAAAACATTTTCACCAGAGGGATCACAGAGGAACACAGGGTCTTCAAAAAAACGTCAGGCCCGGTTAGTTGACTAAGTCAACTATCTGATATTCTGCCCATATGGCGCCTACCACGGCAGCTACCTCCTCGACTGACGATCCCGTGCAGACCATCCGACGCTTCAATCGTTTCTATACTCGCCAGATTGGAGTTCTGCACGAACATCTGCTGCAAAGCCAATTCTCGCTGACCGAAGTTCGCGTTCTGTACGAAGTCGCGCACCGAGAGAATCAGACTGCAAAAGACCTCTGCGAGGATCTAGGCCTCGATCGCGGCTACGTCAGCCGCATGTTGCGCGGATTCGAGGAGCGCGGCTGGATCAGAACCATTCCGTCTCCGGACGATCGGCGGCGGCAATTCCTTTCTCTGACAGCGAAGGGGCACAAGGTGTTCGATCCGCTGGACCACCGATCGAGCGACGAAATTTCCACCTTGCTGGGCCGCCTGTCGCCCGATCGACGAAAGAAACTGCTGGCAGCGATTCGCGATGTCGAGTCAGTTCTTGATCCCACGGCAGCACCAGCCCGATCTTTCACCCTGCGTCCTCATTGGCCCGGCGATATGGGATGGTTGGTCCAGCGCCACGGCGAACTCTATTGGAACGAGTATCACTATGACGAACGCTTCGAGGCATTGGTCGCCGATATTGTCGCAAAGTTCATTCAAAATCTGGACACCACGCGCGAACGCGGCTGGATTGCGGAGAGGGAAGGCGAGCGGGTGGGGTGCGTTCTGCTCGTGAAAAAGTCTGAGACCGTTGCGAAGCTTCGGGTTCTATTGGTCGAACCATCCGCGCGCGGCTTGGGGATTGGGAAGTGTCTGGTAGACGAATGCATCAGTTTTGCCCGGAAAGCCGGCTATCAGAAGATCATGCTCTGGACGCAGAGTGAACTCGGCGCGGCACGCCACATCTACAAGGCCGCTGGCTTCGAACTCGTCGCTGAAGAACGACACGACAGTTGGAGCCGTAAGAATCTTGTTTCCGAAACCTGGGAACGGAAACTCTGAGAGTCGCGACTCCCGAGTCCCGAGTATCGCTCAACATCCAGCAACCACCGTTGTTTCGCATTACCCTCGTACCACGCCTCCCGCTTACAAAAATTTGCAAAAATCCTCAAAAAAATCTTGCATCTGTGCAAAATTCCCGTAATCTCACAAATGCGAACTAACTTTGCCGACATGTCCGGGAAATCGCATCAAACCCGGGAGCCGCGAGATGAAAGTCTTCACAGGAAGACTCAAGGGAGACGCGGTGGTGAGAGTGAGTCGCTTGAGGAGGCAGCCATAGAAATTGGCAACAGCTAGCCGGCAACAACTCGAAGCTTCTAATCCCCTCACCGTCGTTCCCAACCGGAAGAAATTCGTCCGCCTCACGCTTTGGCCCCTGGTCGCCGCCACCTTCTTTATGGTGTCGGGCGGAACCTATGGCACCGAAGACATCGTGCACGGCGCCGGTTACGGACGTGCCATCCTGATTCTGCTCATCACGCCACTGCTTTGGAGTCTGCCGACCGCGTTCATGATCGGCGAGCTTTCGAGCGCGCTGCCCCACGAAGGCGGATATTACGCATGGGTGCGCCGGGCGATGGGAAATTTCTGGGGATTTCAGGAAGCCTGGCTTTCGCTGGTTGCTTCAATTTTCGATATGGCCATCTACCCCACGCTGTTCGTGGCCTATCTGACGCGCATGTTCCCGTGGTTTCAGGAGAACAATCGCGGATGGTGGGTTGCCCTGGCTGTAGTGGTCGCCTGCGCGCTCCTTAATATCGCCGGAGTGAAAGTCGTCTCCCTGACATCTCTCTGGCTGTTCTTGGCCCTTTCCGCGCCCTTTGCGGCTGTTGTTCTGCTTACTCCATTCAAGATCGGGGCGTTGGCGAACGCCATCACGAAACCGACCACCTCTACTGTCGATATTTTGGGTGGACTGCTCATCTGCATGTGGAATTACATGGGATGGGACAACGCGTCCACGATCGCGACTGAGGTCGAGCGCCCGCAGCGGACTTACCCGCGCGCGATGATCGTGGCAGTCGTAATCGTGGCTCTGAGCTATGTGCTACCTTTCGCTGCAATGTGGGCGACCGGGCTAAAATCGACTGCTTGGGAAACCGGATCCTGGGCCGACATCGCCGGACTGATGGGCGGCCCGTTGCTTCGGATTGGAGTTGTTCTCGGCGGAATGATCAGCGGCTTTGGCATGTTCAACGCGCTGGTCATGAGCTACTCGCGCCTGCCGCTGGCGATGGCACAGGATGGCATGTTGCCGAAAGCATTCGGCAAGCTGCATCCCAAGTCGAAAGCGCCGTGGGTCGCGATTATTGCTTTGGCGATCTGCTGGGCGATGTGCCTTGGGCTTGGATTCGCCCGCCTGGTGACACTCGACATTCTGCTATACGGCGGCAGCTTGGGACTGGAGTTTGTCGCGTTGATTGTCTTGCGCTTCCGCGAGCCGAATTTGAAGCGTCCCTTCCGGGTACCCGGGGGACTTCTGGGTGCAATGGCAATCGGAATTCCGCCGATTATGCTGCTGACTTTTTCAGTCATTCGCAGCGAGCACGAGTCCATCCTCGGGATGAGCTCGTTCGCCTTCGGAATGATCTTGATCGCGGCTGGGTTCGTCGCCTACGCCGTGAACCACATGCTGAAGCCCCAAGGGTGGGCTGAGGCACCCAAGCGCAAGCCGCAGCCCGCTTCCTGAAAAATACGAGCCACGGATCCTGGCAGATTAACGCGGATCAGTTATCCGCGTAGTCCTTATCGAATCCGTGGCCTTGTCACTTTTGAAGCTAGAACTTGTACCCGACTCCAATTGAAATGAGCGGATACACCCTGAAAAACGACAAATCGTTGTTGACCTTATTCTGTTCTGCCACCACGTTGCTCTGAACCGTCGGATCAGTCGCCGCATTCACGCAGTTGACTCCCGGAGCCGTCACGCAGACGTTTCCTGCCAGATTGAGCGTCGCCTTTGGTGATCCCTGGAATGCAGCGCCAATCTCAAATGGAATCGAGAAATGCTTGCTTGCTCTGCGGGGCACAAGGTTTCCCCATCCTACGGTTACAGTCGGGGCGGCCTGATTGAAGTTGATTTTGCCGTTTCCATGAGCCGGGTTCGCCGGATCGCTGTAGTACGTAAAGCCGCCCAGTGAGAAGCTCTGGTTCGCAGGCACTGAGGCGTCCGCGATGATCGGATCCCCGATGTACGCCAGCACTCCCGGGCTGACATGGAAGTTTCCTGCCCAGGGGAAGAAGTCATAGTGAGCTTCGATACTCTTGAACTGTATTTGCCCGTCGTATGAGATTCCGTCTTTGTTGAACGTGCGGTCATAAGTGATCATGTTGAAGCCCGCACGAACGTTCGATCGATGGCTCACTCGTACCGCGACTTCGGCTCCCGCTCCCAGAAGCGAGAATTTCACCCCAACTCCCACCATTCCCGACTCACCGTTCCATTCAGAATGGCTTGGGGACGGTGCTGCCGGAGATTCCGATTCCGTTTGCGTGGACTGAGCGATTCCCGCCACGCTGGTGAAAATCAGCAAGCTGCAGATGCATACCGCACGCACCATGGTGCTCATGCGATTCCTCTTTTCAAGTAAATTGTCGTGGGGAATAGCGACAGACGAAGACTGCTTCTGCGGAAGCAGGATAGGTGTGCGGCTACCCTTGAGTTTCTGGCCCATGAGAGCACAAAAGGGTTCGCTCCCGGCGCTGATATCCACGCCCGGGAGCGAACATATCATCGCTTTGCAGGTCCAGAAAACTTACGTAGGTATCAGTTGCCTTGATCGCAATGAATCAGGCCGCTTTCGCGGCATCACGCAGCATCTTGACTCGGTCGTGCACCTGCTGCACGTTGGTAGCCTGACGTCGCACGATCACCGCGATGTTCTCCGGAAGGTCACTGGTCAGTGCCTTTTGGTATGCATCCTTCGCGAAGTCCTCACCGTGCTCCAACCAATCGAGGATCATATGGTCGCCGCCGCCCAACGCCGCTTTCGTGTCAAGCCATGCCCGATGCAGTGCTGCCTCCGTCGTTCCTGCGACTCTCTTGTCCGGTTTTCCGAGGCGCACCAGTTCGTTTTGCAGTTCCTCGGCGAAGCGGCCGCGTTCCAGGCTGACTTCGTTGAACCATTGTTTCAGGTCCGTGCTTTTTACTTTCTCGGCAGCTTCGTGAAAACCATTGTGCCCATCCCTGCAACGTTCAATCAGATGTTCCAGTACGTCGAGAGCCCTATTCTGATCCATAATTATCCTCCGGACGTTCGATGCCCGGTGCAGCCACCGGTTTGGCAGGGATTTTTTAGCCGACGGCTTTGAAGGCTCGACCAGGTGTAGCCGCATATTCAATAGTCCGCAAAGTTGCCGAGAATTACCATTCTTAGTTGCAGGAGGATGGTATGAGTTCTCGTCTCACTGCCCTGGCGTTTCTTCTTTTCGGATGCGCCATTGCTGCCCGTAGCCAAGCTCCCGAATTGAAATTTATCGCTGACACTGTGGTCGTACAGGCCGATGGAACTTACGCCGCAGACCCGGATCTGGCGACAATGACGTTCCGCATCTTCTCGCAAGAGAAGGAATTGAAAAAGGCTTATGACGCTGCCAGCCAATCGATGCAGCAGATTTCCACGTTGGCCGCAAATAATGGGCTAAAGAAAGAAGACATCTCAACAGGGGTGCTCACGGTGGCACCCATCTACGAAGGAGATCGCAAGAAGCGAGCGCGCTCCTATTACGTGCAAGGGGAGATGGTCTTGAAGGTCCATGACTTCTCAAGAATCGGGCCGATTCTCGACGGCTCAGTGGACGTCGGCGTCGCGGATTTTCGGTCGCTCAACTATTCGTTGTCTGACGAAGAAGCCGCTAAGAAAGAAGCCGTGGCCGAAGCGATGCGCCGCGCCATCGGTCGCGCCAGCATTGCCTTAGAACAGAAAGGGCAGAAGCTCGGAGGCCTCCGCTACATGAATCTCGATGTCCAGCAACTCGCAGGGTTGGCAGTTGCTCAGTTGCAGAACTTCACGCCGGGAGCTATGTCCGAAACCGTGGAAGTGTCCTCCGGTGGCGGAGGATTCTGGAACAGGAAAGCGGTTCCTCCGCCTCCTCTTCCGCCACCGCCGCAACCTGAAAAGATCACCGTGAGAGCGAGTGTGCAATGCGCATTTCAAATTCAGTAGGAAAGCGCCGATGATGCCATTGGTGCAGCAATTTGCTATGGTTACAGTGGCATGACGAAGCGCAAATCCAAAGGCGCCTACATGATCTCGGCGGTTGCCGAGATGTATGGTATTCATCCCCAAACACTTCGGCTCTACGAACGTGAGGGTCTGCTCAAGCCTTCCCGGACCGAGGGCAACACGCGCCTTTACACTGACGAAGATTTGGTCCGTTTGGAGTTCATCCTGTCTCTGGCGCGCGATCTTGGCGTGAACATTGCAGGGATGGCGATTATTCTGCAAATGCGTGAGCGCATGGAGGAGATGCAGCGGCAGATCCAGGAATTTGTGCAGTACATTCAAAAAGAAGTTTTGACGCGGGCGAATGCCGCAACGGATCCAGCAAAGGGAGCGATTGTTCCTGTAAGGCGACCGATTGTCGCGGTGCAGACGACCAAGAAGAAATAAGCACGTGTGCGCTGCCGCTTTGTTATGAGGCATTCCTTCTCTGACGTATCAATGTCTCGCCGCCATGGTCGCTTTTTCAAGTCGGTCTCCACCGCTCAGGATGACACCACAGTTGGGCTATCATGAATGACTCACGATGCTCCCGTTCAAGCTTGTCTACAGCGACGCGTATTATCTACCGATCGGCAATCATGTTTTCCCGGCTGAAAAGTATCGCCGAGTTCACGACCGGCTGATTGCAACTGGAGTCGCTGACCCGAGCGATTTCATCGAGCCGCAACCTGCCACGGACCGGGACATTTTGCTGGTCCACAAACCTGAATACGTCGAGAAGCTGCGTAAAGGCACTTTGAGCCAGCGCGAGGAGATGGAAATGGAGATCCCATTTTCGCGCGAATTGGCTGATGCATTCTGGCTGGCTGCGGGAGGCTCCATCCTTGCCGCGCAACAGTCGCTGATCGATGGAGTTTGCATCAGCATCGGCGGGGGATTCCACCATGCTTTTCCCGATCACGGCGAAGGTTTCTGCATGATTCACGACGTCGCGGTCGCGATCCGTCGCTTGCAGCGCGATGATGAGATCAGAACCGCCATGACCGTAGACTGCGACGTGCATCAGGGGAACGGCACCGCTGCAATTTTCGCCGGCACTCGGACGGCGAGCTCACTTTTGCCTTCCTCTTCAGTCTCCACGGTGCAAGCGCCACAGAATGCGCCCCAAGGCAAGATGCGCGGAGCGCACGCCGGCGATGTCTTCACCATCTCACTGCATCAGCACAACAACTATCCGCTATGGAAGCCGCCGTCCTCGATCGACGTCGACCTTCCCGATGGCACGAATGACGACGACTATCTGGCGTGGCTCGATAATGCCCTCAGTTCGGGCTTGCGGCAGTTTGAGCCTGACCTGATCTGCTACATTGCGGGCGCCGACCCTTATAGAGAGGATCAGCTCGGGGGCCTTAGTCTGACCATCCAAGGACTGAAACGACGGGACGAACTGGTGTTCCGAGTCGCTCGTGCGCGCAGCATCCCGGTGATGGTGACGTATGCTGGTGGCTACGCGCAAAACGTGGAAGACACGGTCACAATTCACAGCAACACCATTTTGGCGGCGAAGGAAGTCTTCGCGAGCCAGTAGCCCAAGTTGTCTGAGAAGCGTTGTTACTAACGTGTCGGCGTTCTTCGTCGATACTTGACAGCGAATTTGCGCTCAGCACATAATCGCAGGCAGATTCCTCCTCCCCTGATCCGTGAACTCTCTCAAACACACCAGTTTTGACTTCAAGTCTTTTAGCCCTGAACGGTTCTTCTGCTCGAAAATAGCCGTCGTGTGCCAAGTGAAGGAGTAACGATGCGAGCCTCAGTCCTGGGAACATCAGTCTTTATTTCTGCATTCTTAGCCCTTTCGGCAGGGATCGCTTCGGCCCAGACTTTTACGAAACTCGTCGACTTCACGAGCGTCAACGGGGCCGATCCGTTTCATACTTCACTAATCCAGGGACTGGACGGCAATCTCTACGGCACAACGGCGTACGGAGGAAAGTTTTCATGTCCGCCGAATGGCGGTTGTGGGACGGTCTTCAGCCTCACGGAGGACGGAAAGATCACGCGCGACTTCAGTTTCAATGAGATTGACGGGGCCTACCCCTTCGGTGGTTTGATTCAAACCAGCAACGGTGCGATTTTCGGAACAACTTCATCTGGTGGGCTAAGGGGGCAAGGCGGTTCAATTTTCGAGTTCACTCCCTCGGGCAAACTGGTCACGATTTACAACTTCTGCTCCCAGACAGGGTGTGCAGATGGCGACGCTCCTAGCGCGTCCCTATTACACGCCCGAGACGGAAATTTTTACGGCGCTACCTGTGAGGGCGGCGCATTTGATAACGGCACAATCTTTAAGGTCAGTCCCAGTGGAGTTTTCACGAGTCTCCATAGCTTTAATGGGTTGGGTGATGGTTCTTGTCCATACGGACCTCTAATGCAAGCCACCAATGGCCAAATCTACGGCACAACAAGTGGTGGTGGAAGCACCCAATACGGCACCATTTTCTCCCTTGCGGCGAGCGGAACTGTAAAGACAGTCTACGCGTTTGCCGGTCCGCCATTTGATGGTGCATACCCTCATGGTGGCGTGGTCCAGGCTACCGATGGATCTCTCTACGGTACAACGTTACTCGGTGGTTCCTGCCCTGCGGCGCCTCAAGCGGGCTGCGGGACGATCTTCAAGATCGGCGCGGGCGGGATCTTCACATTAGCCTATAACTTCTGTGCCAATGGAAATCCTTGCTATGACGGTCAAAGCCCGGCGGATGGTCTAACGTTGGGCAGCGATGGCAACCTGTATGGAACGACTGCGTTTGGAGGTGGAGTCGCGAATGCCGGTACGATCTTCAGCATCACCCCTGATGGGGCCCTGGTTACACTTCATGCCGTGATCAGTCCGTTGCAAGAAGGCAAATTTCCATTCACCACGATGGTTCAAGCCACGAATGGCAAGTTCTACGGCACCATGGAAGAAGGCGGAGCCAAGAACAAGGGCGTTATCTTCAGCCTTGACATTGGTCTCTCTCCGTTCGTGTGTGTCGAACCATCGTTCGGGAAGGTTGGGGCGATTGTTTCCATACTCGGCAACGGGTTAACAGGCACAACGGCAGTAATCTTCAATGGGACGACCAGCGCTTTCAGAATCGTGTCAGATAACTTGATCAGTGCGACAGTACCAGCAGGAGCAACCTCCGGCAAGGTTACTGTGACAACACCGGGCGGTTCACTCGGGAGCAATTTGGCCTTTCGCGTTCTGCCCTGACATGATTCTGCGGTGGCAGGGGTTGGAAGTTCTCGAAGGCCATGCGGCAGACTTGCGTACGCTGCGTGCCTGTTTCGGATTGGTGGCAGAATCAGACGGCGCTTCCGGTGTCTTGTGCTCGCCCTTTCCATTTCCCTCCACGGCCTAGCCAGTACTGCACCGCCGAATGTACTGTTGCACCCGCATAGAAAATGGCGATAAGCGGAAGCGTCGTAGCCCACAGTGGGGAGAGGCCATAAAATCGCACCATTGGCAAAAAGCTAAGCGTCATGAGCAACCAGGCCAGTCCTCCTAATACTGATGCCCAGTGATTGAAGAACAGCCCTGTGAGGAGTACCACGGGTGGCGCGAGATACGTGACCAACAGTCCAAGCAGAGTTGCGATTAACAGCCAGAAAGAATGTCTCAATTGGTAGAACGCGTTGCGCGAGATCAAGCGCCCAATGGCGGCGAAGGTGTCGTATCTTCGGATGCTCAATGCCTCATCCGTCAATCCAAGCCAGATCGCTCCATTTCGCTTGATCAGGCGGGCCAGAGCGCAATCGTCGATGAGTTCGCCACGGATCGCTTTGATCCCGCCCATCCTCATCAGCGCGTCCGCGCGTACAAGGATGTCGCCGCCCGCCGCCGCCGCTGTCTTTTTTTGTCGATCATTGACCCAACTTGGCGGATACAGCTGAAAGAAGAAGAAGACGAATGCCGGCATGAGCGCGCGTTCTGCCAGTGATTCGCAGCGCAGTTTCGCCATCATCGAAGCGAGATCGAGATTGCGGGATTGCGCCAGAGCCACCATTGAGGAGAGGCTGTGCGGAGAGTGGGCGATATCGGCGTCGCTGAACAGAAAGTACTCCGGCGAGAATTCTGCGGCTGCTTTCACCCCTTGATCGAGGGCCCACATCTTGCCCGTCCAACCGGCAGGCAGCTCAGGCGAAGAAACAGTCGTTACGCGATCGCCGGCTTCGGTGGCGACACTGGCGGTCGCGTCTGTGCTGTGATCGTCGACAACGTAGATACGAGATGGGCCGGGGTAGTCCTGGTGAAGCAGAGACTGGAGTACCGGACCGAGGACGTCAGCCTCATCGCGGGCGGGAACGACAATGGCTATCCGAGGTGGAACAGTCGATAGGGTAAGGCCGGTCGGTGCCGTCGGGATGAGCCAGAACCGTCCCCACGCCGCGACGAGGATGAACCAGATGAAGAGTGACAGGCCGCTAAGGCAGACCAGGGGCATAGGGCAATGGCGCCGAGTTTCACATGGCGACCAACGCCTATTCTAACGGGCGGCTTCTGCAATGCGCGTACACCTTACGCTGGCAGGGCGTCCGCTTCAAATGGATCCATCATCTACCGTGTCATTTCGCGGGCTGGAATTCCTCGTCCAGCCACTTCTTGAATGCTTCGAGGTTCTGTGGGCGTCCGAGGAAATCGCGGACAAGTTCTGTGCCGGGTTTGGACCCTCCGGGTTCGAGGACTGTTTTGCGATAGCGCATCGCGGCCTCTCCACCAAGCAGGTTGGATTTGTCGAACTGGCTGAAGAAGTCGAGGGCGATCACCTTGTCGAGGACGTAAGTGTAATAGTTCGAACTGTATCCCATCAGGTGGGTGAAGCTCGTGTAAAAGCGGTTTCCTTCAACGAACGGATAGGGATAGAAGCGTGTAAAGTCATCGTGCAGAACCGCATCGAGATCGATAGCGTCCGGAGCGCGGTCATGGAGGTCGAGCGAATAGTTAGAGTAGAAGAGTTGTCCTTGTGACCATGTGGCGCGCCCGAAGGCACTGGCACGATTCATGCGTTCGATGAGATCGAGGGGCAGAGGTTCGTTCGTCTGGTAATGTTTCGCGAAGGCGCGCAGAATCGTGGGATCGCGGAAGAACTCCTCCAGCATCTGCGAAGGTGCTTCAACGAAATCCGTTTCAGTCGCGAAACCTGCCTCGCCCGACCATGGTTGGCGCCCACCAAGAATGTTATGCATCAGGTGACCGAACTCATGAAAAAAAGTCACGACATCGTCGTACTGCAATAGCCCAGGATCGCCCGCCTTGCCTCCAGCGAAGTTGCAGATCAGGGTGCCTTCAGGCAGTTGACGATCTTTGATGCCCGGCACGACCGGCGATGAACTGAACCATTTGTCTTTACCGTCGCGCGGGTGCATGTCGAGATAAATGCGTCCGACGCGTTTCCCCCCATCGAATACATCAAATGTCGAGACCGATGGGTCCCAAACGGGTGCGTCGGGAACTGCCTTGAACGAGATGTGAAAGAGTTTGGCAGCCGTGTCGAGAATGCCTTGCTGCACGCGATCGTAAGGGAAGTATGGCCGTACGGATTGGGAATCGAAGTTAAAGTTAACGCGCGCGTATTGATCGTCCCAGTAGAAGCGGCCGTAAGCCGGGATCTGCTGCAAATCAGGTCGCTTCTGCCGGGCGAAGGAGAGCATCATTTGATACTCGCGCTGAGATGCAGCGCGCGACGCCTGATCGACCTGATTGAGAAATGATTTCATGTTAGCGGCGCTGCCGATCATCTGATCCGCGGTTGCGAGGTCCGCATATGTTGGATAGCCGAGCGTCTTGGCAAGTTCGTAGCGTGTCTTGAGAACATCGAGCAGGATCTCTTTGTTTTCCGGATACGACCGCGTCATGTACGCGAGATACATCTGCTTGCGAACATCGTCGCTGGTTGCGTAAGTGAAGACGGGCATGACCTCGGTTTCATCAGTGCTGAGCGTGATGGTTCCGTCGGCTCCGGCTGGATGTCCGGCGATAAAGTCATCCGGCAGTCCGGCGAGTTCGCGCTTATCGTGCAGGGAAATATGATTGGGGTGCTCTTGGACATTGCGTCCGAACTTCAGCGCCTGCTCGGTGATGTGGTCCTGCATCTTCTTGATTTCGGCGCGAGTGGGTGAGTCTTTGTCGACGCCGGCAAGACGGTATTCCAGCAGGGTGCGCTCCATGTAGTGGCGTGTGGCCGGATCCGCAGCGGAGACATCGACGGCTTGCAGGGCCCGGTACACGTCTTGATTCAGGCTCAGGACCGTACTGGCTTCCTGTACTTTCTGTGCGAGTTCCTGACCGGCGTCGCGAACTTCTTTTTGCGGTGCTACGGCGAACATCAGATACGACTCGGCTCCTGCTACGGTAAGTTCGTTCGTCGCGTCGTCGAACGGACGTAGCGTGTTCGCAATGGTGCGTGTTCCCTTAACGGTGAGAAGTTCATCTACAAACTTTTGCTCGCGCGACAGGTGATTCGCCACCCATTTCTCGGCACCAGGACGGTCGAGCTTTCCCGCCCAGATATGGAGGGGGTCGTCTTGGGCGGAAGCTGGAATCAGACCGCAGATAAATACCATTGCAAGGATGACTGGGATCCACGAAAAATGCTGGACGGGCGAACGTTTTTGCAGCAGTGGCAACACGAGAACCTCCTCACAAAAGGACGACGTCGATCTTGGAAGATGATTGCTTGGCAGGGAACGCGACGTGTCCAATGAAACGAGTGAGTCTAGCACATCATCGCGGTAGAAGATTCCTTGACGCGCAGTTTGCACGCCAAGGAATGACAAACATTGATGAACTGTTTCGTTAGTGAGTACCGGCGGGCGACACTGGGTTCAGCTTCGCTTGTACAGTCGCTGACGGCAGTTCGTCGCCGCGGAAGTAGCGCGGATCTTTCGATCCTTCTTTGAAATTCGCCGACTTCATCTCAGGCATGGCCGTGAATGGTTTGGAGTAGTCGTTCGCGGCATTCCAGAACAGGAACCCGACGCCACCTTTTCCCTTGGCGGTTTCAACCTGAACTTTTATGTATTCCGGAGAATATGTCTTGGTGCGCCAGTGGAAGGCTTGCAGCCACGGGCGGATGACGACGCCGCTCCCCTTGGTGATCAGCATGAAGCGGTCCATCGATTCGCCGATGAAGTGCGCAGGTTCGTCGCCCGGGTTCTTGATGTTATCCATCCCGAAGAAGTGTGAGGGATAGATCATCGGCGAGAGCACGTCGCAGTACTTCGCCATCTGCACGATGTCTTGCCCGGTATGCGAGAGATCGACTTGGCGTTGCCAGGCCATCACGCCGAAAACATCGAGGGAGAGAAGCACGCCCGTCGGGTGGAGTTCGGCATAGGCTTTCTTTAGAAAGCCGGCAATCACATCGGAGCGCTGTATCCCGTGGACTTCCGGCTGGGTCGGTTGCGCCTTCTTTTCGGCTCCCGCCTTTCGGCTTCCAGTTTTCGCGTGTCCGGAGTTCGGAGTCTCCGATGTGGCAACCGCTGGCTGAACTACGGCGGCGCCGTCGGCCTTGGCCGAGGTCTGAACCAGCTCGGGTTTCGGTTCTGGCTGGTTCTGTTGGAACACGAACATCGCGTCCTGCTGATCGCCCTCGGCAGGGAAGCGGACATAGTCGAACTGAATTTCATCCACTCCGAGGCCGGCTACATACTTTGCGAGCGCGATGTCATAATCCTGCACTTTGGGATTTGACGGATCGGTCCAGACCAGCTTCCCGTTTTCGCGCCACGCGGTATGGTTCTTCCGCGACTGGACGGCGAGTTCGGGATGCGCGACCACCAGCCGCTCGTCGCGGAACATCGCGATTCGGGCGATGGCGTGCATGTTCATGCTGTGCAGGAAACGTACAAGCTTTGGAACGTCGTGAACGTAGACATTATGCGGGCCAAGCAGAGGATGCTCGAAAGGAATCGTGACGCTGCCATCGGAGTCCTTAATGTCAAAGACAACCGCATTTCCGCCAACTTCACGCCAATGCTTGATGACGCGGATGCCATGATCGCTTCCGGCCATGAATCCAGTCAGATAGATCGCCCGCACTTCAAAATCCTTGGCCACAGGGATCGTCTTCTCAGTGACCGGCCCGGGAATGATTCCGGGAATGATGATCTGCTCATTGTTCTTGAGAATGTTCGAGCCATCAGACCTGTGATTAACCGCGCGGATGGCCTCAGCCAATTCCGATGAAGTCAGGTACGAGGTCCGGCTAAGATAGCGGTGCGCGACTGTGGGGATGGCCTCTCCACGCTTCGCCGTATAAATTTCAGTGCCGGGAGCGGAAATCAACTCGGGTGCAGTCGTCTTCGATACCGACGCACTTGCCGGCTGCAATTTCACTTGCGATTGGGACGCGACAGCCGGCTTGGCAATCTGGCTGGTCTGGGCTGCGGCCGTGAAGTTCTTCGCCGAACGCGGTGCCACAATCCAGGCGGCTCCAGCGAAAAGAAGACAGAAAACTCCCGTAAGAATTCGGACAGACGAACGACGCACGCGATCCTCCCCCGTACAAGTTGGATAGTAGAGTGACTTCGGGGCTGCTGCTAGTTACCGAGGTGTGGGGACGGTTAACTGATGCAGCACGGGGGCGAATCGCGAGCGGATTGCATCATCGGAGGAATTCGTATTTTCGATGAGCCAAGATTTTGTCGGCAGGATCTGTCCAGCGGGTCGAACATCAAAGTGACAGTCAGAAACCGTATTGTGAGCAAAGGGCGCCCCAGAGGTGTGGGATGGTCAGATCATCCCTGCAAGCCCTCCCGCCGCTGATGCTAACGGGAATCAGCGCGTCTCCGCCCTGCAATTCAGCAGAGTGATCTCCTCCGGGCAAGGAATCGCTCCTGATTTGAGGTCTTTCTTGGACCTGCCACTGTTACATGTTCTTTCCCCGATGGTGCAAAGGTTTTCTCATAGCCCCTGAGGCCTGCTGTGAGGAATGCCAGCCAAATGCCGGGACTGGGGTCTAAGCTGTGCAGAATTAAAGACTTGTAATATGCTTGGGCGCCGTTCCAGCCATGGCCAAATGCTTGCTCATTTCCAGACCGCCGGATGCACCCGAGTTTCGGGAGGACAGTGGGGAGTTCTTCCAGGAACAGGCCAGAGAGACGAAGTTTGGCCTACAAAGTCCGGAATTACATCTAAGAAAAGAGCCTAAACGGCCGAAAGGTGAATGTCCCAGGTAGCGGACGCCAATCTTATGAGAACGAATCTCGCCACGGTGCTCGATCCGAACCGCCGCAGCAATGATGCAGGAGAATTTGACGGAGCCCTTCGCCGCCGGATCGTCGGGCAGGACCAGGCGGTCGAGAAGGTCGTAGAGATCTACCAGATGTTTCTCGCGGGATTGAATCCTCCCGGGCGTCCGGTGGGTAACTTGCTGTTCCTCGGGCCCACGGGATCGGGCAAGACGCGCGTCGTCGAAGCGATGGCCGAAGCGCTGTTTGGGGATGCGCGGGCCTGCATCAAGATCGATTGCGCCGAGTTCCAGCACTCACACGAGATTGCGAAGCTGATTGGATCACCTCCGGGATACCTGGGCCACCGCGAGACTCATCCGCTTCTGACGCAGGAAGCGTTAAATCAGTGGTTCACCGAAAAGTTGAAGCTCTCGATTCTGCTCTTCGACGAGATTGAGAAGGCTTCGGATTCGTTGTGGCAGCTGCTGTTGGGGATTCTCGACAAAGCAACTCTGACGCTGGGTGATAACCGCCGCGTCGATCTTTCACAGTGCATCATCATCATGACGTCGAACCTGGGTGCTGGCGAAATGATGAACCTCGTCGACGGCGGATTTGGATTCGCGCCGAAGGTGGTCGAAGTCGACGAGTCGTTTGACGATAAGATTCAGCGCACTGCAGTCGAAGCCGCGCGGCGCAAATTCACGCCGGAGTTCATGAACCGCATCGACAAGACGGTGGTCTTCAAGACGCTGCGCGACGAACATCTAGAGCAAATTCTTGATATCGAGCTAGGCATGGTGCAACAGCGCGTGCTGATGTCGGCTGGAACGAATCAGTTCGTGTTCAACTGCACGTCCGCGGTGAAGGAATATTTGCTGAAAGAAGGCACCGACCCACGTTACGGTGCACGACACTTAAAGCGCGCCATCGAGCGGAATCTAGTGTTCCCGTTGGCAAATCTCGTCGCCACTGGGCAGGTGAAGCTTGGAGATTTCGTCCGCGTCGACATGGCTTCCGAGAACAAGATGATTTTCGTGAAGGAAGCCGAAAATGCGATGGCTCCTGTGCTGCTCGAGCGCTACGGCGCAGCGGCAGGGAATCCGCCGACAACGCGTGCGGCGCGGACCGCAGTGAACAATCGCCGCGATTTTGGAACTCCGCAACCAGGAGTGGCGGAGAGTAAATAGCTCTGAGTCGCAAGCTTCGAGCTAAGACCAACAAGTTTTGTACCTCTCGCTTGACCGCATCTCGCGAGACGTTCTCACGGCGCCGGTTACCCTTCCGGCGCCTTTTTTACGTCGTCACGATTGTGCCAACCGAGACTGCGCCGCCATCAGGCCTGCGCGTCGCCTGCGTCTCGGCGGGCAAAGGCTTTGGCGCGTTTCTGCTCGTACATCAACGCGTCAGCTTTCCCGAGGAGACCCTCGATGTTTGAGCCTTTTGCTGAGCCGCACGAAATGATTCCTATACTGGTTGGACATGTTGTCGCACTTAAGCAGTTTTTAGCATTCCCTGAGTAATCATAGTTTTCAGAAGGTAGCATAGTCTTGATGAAGAAGGCTTTCCGGCAGGTTCGATCAGTCCATTTATGCAACCCGAGCGGGGCCGCCAGAATCACAACGCGCATGCGCACTTCGATTCAGATCGCGAGGATCGTTCTGCCTCCGATTCTGATTGTCGCCATTCTTATCACTCCGGTTTCTTCTCATACCAACGCCCGTCCAATGCAGGCCGCGAATAATACTCCTGGGAGCGAGGCGTGCTCGTCATGCCACTCGGAAATCTACAAGTCGTATATAAAGACTGTGATGGCGCGTGCCAGCGGGCCAGCCGTCAACGGAGTGATCACGGGCGAATTCGACGACAAGATATCTGGCGTGCGCTATCGAATATATGAGCAAACCGGGCACGTATGGATGAGTTATCAGCGCGGAAGCGAGCTGAATGGCGTGCGCGAGCTTCTGTATTTCATCGGTTCGGGCGAGAAAGGCCGCACGTATCTGTTCTCGGATGACGGCTACCTCTTTGAAGCGCCGATTAATTGGTACACGCGCGAGAAACGGTGGAACATGGCGCCGGCCTACATCGAATCTCGCGATATCCCGATGAACCTGCCGTCCTATTCCAGTTGTCTGAATTGTCACACCAGTGGATTACAGCCGCGCGTTCCAGGGACGCGGAACAAGTTCTCCGGGAGACCGTTTTTGCACGACGGAATCACTTGTGAGCGTTGCCACGGGACGGGCGACGGACACGTTTCGGGCAAAGGACCGATCGTGAATCCGGCCAAACTTGCGCCCGACCGGCGCGACTCCATCTGCATGGAGTGCCATTTCGAGGGGACGGTAGCAGTTCAGCTTCCGGGCAAACATCTCTACCAGTTTCAGGCGGGCGATAGACTTTCTGACTATGTCCATTATTTTGTCCTGGGAAAGAATGAAGCGGACAGGGCCGAAGCCCTCAGCCAATTCGAAGCACTTTCGTTGAGCGAGTGCAAACGGAAATCCGGAGACAGTATGTGGTGCGGAAGTTGCCACGATCCGCACCAGGAACCGGCTGAGACGGACAAGGCGGCTTACTATCGCGGCAAATGCCTCAATTGCCATGGAGATGCCTTTGGTGCAAAGCATCATGCGAATCAACCGGATTGCAGGCAATGTCATATGCCGTCGCTGCCCAGCGCCGATGTCGCGCACACGCAATCAACCGATCACAGGATCCTCAGCAATCCACGACTCCCGCAACTTATCACGCGTGTGAGCGGACCAACTCTGGAAGTCTTTCCGCAGAGCGAATCGGCGCAGGTGAGCACAAGAGATCGCGCTCTCGGTTGGTATCAGCTGGCACAACGTGGCGTACAGGACGCAGCGCCCGAGGCAGACATCCATTTGCAGAAGGCTGTCAAGGAACAACCGGATGATCCTGATGTGCTGTCGGCTCTGGCATTCATGGATCAAAGGCAGGGCCGCGAGAAAGATGCGCGTGAGTTGTACGGAAAGGTTGTGAAGATAAAGCCGCGATCGAATACTGCCGCTACAAATCTGGGCATACTGGATGCGAGAGCAGGTGATCTTCGGGATGCTGTCCAATTGTGGCAGGGGGCTTTCGCCCGAGTGCCTTATCGCAGCGAGATTGGAATGGATCTGGCAATGGTCTTCTGCGCAGACGGACAGAAAGATATTGCGAGGAAGTACTTGGAGCGGGTTTTGGAATTCAATCCCGATTACAGCAAAGCAAGGCAGCTGCTCGGCCATCTCAAAGAAAACTCAGGCCAGTGTAAGCCCTGATCGTGTCACGATTAAGGCGGCTAGTACTGAACGCGGTTACTTGGAGCGGTAGACAAATTTCCCGCCGACCATGGTCCACAAGACCTTTGTATCCCGCATCTCCTCGGGGCTTACCGTTAGCACATCTCGATCGAGCAGAACTAAATCCGCGCGCTTACCGGGAGTGATCGTGCCGATCGAGTCCAGATTTAGGGCCTTCGCCGAGTTCCGCGTGTAGGCATAGAACATGGCTTCCCGTGGCATGTCCTGACTCGCATCGAGAACTCCTTCATCTCCTTTTCGCGTTTCGGCCTTGTAGATTGCGCGGAAAACATTTGCCGTCGACACCGGCCAGTCGCTGGCGCCCGAGATGATTCCGCCACTGTCGAGAATCGACCGGGCTGGATATTGCCACTTGTAGATTCCGGGATCCACATACGGCTTGAGGATTTCAATCGTGTCGTTGGACCCTTCAGCCCAAAACAGTTGCAGCGCGCTGATCACACCAAGCTCACGAAAGCGGGGAAAATCTTCAGGACGAATGAATTGTTCATGCGTGAGCGTATCAGGCAGATGAGAATCTCCGTTAGCGGCGCGGGCGGCAGCGATTCCATCCAGCGCGGATTTGACTGCTCCATCGCCGATGGCGTGAACGTGAATGATGAGTCCGTCTTTGTCGGCCGCGATGCAGAGCTGGTTGAAGGTTTTCTGATCGTAAAGGAGCTCGCCGTTGCGTCCGGAGTTCTTGTACGGCTTTGTGAGATGTGCAGTTTGCGATGGGTATTCGGCAACGCCGTCGGCGAAGATTTTGATTCCGGTGATGTGCAGGTGCGGAATGCTTCCATAAGTCGACTGTTGCTTGTGGACGAAGGCGAGTTCTGCTGGAGGGTCTTTCGCGAGCACTCTCGGGAAGGCAACTACCTCGTTGTTCAGTTCGCCATGTTCGGAAAGCATTTTGTAGGAGCGCAGGGAATCTTCGGGAGCGCTCGGTTCGAGCCATGCGGTGATGCCAAGGCTGTAGTTGTACTGGAGCGCAGCGCGGCCAGCAGCTAGAATTTCAGCCTCAGTAGGCTTGGGCATCAGCGCATCGACTTTCTCTTGCCCCGCGTCGACGAGGAATCCATTCGGCTGCATCGTGTTTTTGTCGAAGCCGAAGTAACTTCGCTGGTCGCCGCTGAGCGTCTTCAGGTAATCGGCGTTGATGCCTGCACGCTGGAGCATGGCGCGGTTTGCCCAGGCTGTGTGACCGTCCATTCCGCGCATGATGATTTCCTGCTTCTCGTAAGGACCGGTGCTGAAGTCCTGATTTAGCGTGTCGGTGTGCGACCAGAATTTCAGGGGAAGGCCAAGGATCTCGAGGATGTCGCCATGCTTTCCACGGCCAGTTTTCTTGGCGTCGGCGACGAAAGCCTGAAGTTCGGGGAACGTGTCGACTTTCTCAGAAGCATCCGCGTTGATCAGATTGAAGCCGCCATCGATCGTGTGGCTGTGCGAGTCGATGAAACCGGGGAACAGGCTTTTGCCATCAAGATCCGTGCGGGTAGCATTCGGCGCGGCCTTCTCCACCTCCGGACGACTGCCCACTGCGAGAATCTTGTCGCCATGAATGGCTACGGCTTCCGCATATGGGTTCTGAGGGTCCGCGGTGAAGATCTTCGCGTGATAGAAGATCTGATCTTGCGCACAAAGAAGTGATCCGCTGAACAGCAGAAGTAAACACAAATGTCCCAGAGTTCGGCCCATGAGCTCACCTTCCGGTTGTGGGTTGTGATAGAAGGAAACTACTATACTCGCCCGGACAGATCTGCGCACATTTAGTAGCGTCTCAAAATGGCACGCCTCGAGAAGCCCGTTTTCGCTTCTCCGAGACTGATCTGCCGATATTTCGGCAGCTCCGAAGCCTAACTATCTACACAACTTATTTCATAAGTTACTTTTTTGTACATACAATAACGTACTAAAAATGTTCCTGCAGGAACACTTTTGCAAATTGAAGATATGTTCCTGCAGGAACATTCTTGACGTTAAGCACGTGATTCAAGTCACAAAAAAGCGGCCCGGGGAGGAAATCCGGGCCGCGATCATTGTACGGGTTTGTTGCGGGTCAGAATCTCAGTTGAGCTCTGATCTGAAGAGCACGCGGCGAAGCATCCGCTCCCAGGAAGGAGCCGAAGATGCTGGTGGGGGTTGCGACGGTGCGATTGATGAACCCAAACTGCGGGTTCGAAATATCGCCCACGGGTTGGTCGAAGTTGGGATGATTCAGGATGTTGAATGCCTGCGCTCCGATTTGCAGCTCCGCGCCTTCCCATTTGGGAATGCGGAAGTTCTTCATCAGAGCGAGATCTGTGTTGAAGTACATTGGGCCATAACCCTGGTTGCGCCGCTGATTCCCGAATCCAAAAGCACCAGTCGCACTTAGCGGCGCGGTGAACTGGGTGGCGCTCATGCAGGGTGTTGTCGTCACAAAGTTGTTGAATACCGCCGAACTGCTGCAGTTCAGTGGTCCTACGTTGCTGTCGGCAAACAATGTGTTGCCGTAGTTGAATCCGTTCAGCGTGCCCGTGTCCGCTCCGTCGATCACGGTAAAAGGCAGTCCGGACCGCACGAACAGCGTCCCTGAGATCGACCAGTTTGCCAGCAAGTCAAGCAATCTGTTTTGGAGCTTGGGCGTCTGGTAGGTGTATGTCAAGTTCGCCTGATGGCGAACGTCGTAATCAGCGTTTCCGTAGTTGTAGCAGCGGAAGCAGTAAGGATCCTGCGGCGTCAGCACGCTGACGTTCGTACCCAGATTGAAGGGCAGGAAGCCACCGTTCGAAACGTCATCGAGTGCGTGGCTCCACGTGTAGGAGGCCTGCAACTGGAAGGAGTTCGAGACGCGACGGGTAAACGACGCCGTCAAACCGTTGTAGTTTGAGATTCCGTAGTTTCCTACCTCGGTGACGGTGCTGAAACGCGCATCGAGGGGCGCCGCGGGCAGACCCACAAAGCTGGTAGCACCCAACCCGGGAGCGCACGTAATTGGATCGCAATAACCATTCAAGCCTACGTTGGTGGCCGCGAGGTCGTAGCCATGATTTCCGACGTAGTTCAGAGTGAGCGAATTCTTGGTGCCGAGAGCCTGCTGCACTTCGAAATTCCACTCTTCATATTTGGGATAGCGGATGTTGCTCTCCGAATTGGTGAACGCCGGCGGACTGAATGCGCCAGCGGGAAGCGATGCCTGAATCTGTGCGAAGGTGAGTCCCGAGGCGAATCCGGAGGCGAACGCGGCGTTGGAGGCGACGGCTGCCGATTGCGCGTTGCCCGGCACTCCTGGCGCGAGCAGGCCCGTGGTAAGGAATGTGTTCTTCAGCGGTGAGTTGGTGTCGAAAGATGTCGCTACCGTTCCGGGGAAGACATCAGAAAAGATTCCGAATCCACCACGAACTACGGTGTTGCCACGTCCGAGGGGCTGCCACGCAAAGCCAATGCGCGGTTCCCAACTGATCGCCTGAAGATCGGGCAGAGCCTGGTGCAATCCCGTCCGAATGGCTTGATTATACGGTTGAGTGGGATCATGGCTTGCGGTCAGGAATGGTGCGTCTAGGCGCGCAAAGCAGTTTGTCTGACACACAGGATTGGAATTGTGCTGCGCGCGAAGAGAGAGCGTCACCTTCAGCGAACGACGCACCGCCCATTCATCCTGTGCATACAATCCCAAGCTGTAGATAGCTAGAGGCTGCGTTGGCCGTGCTGCAAATCCCTGCTGAAAAGTATCGACCGTTCCCGTCATGAAACTGTTTTCCGACGCGATAACCGCCAGCGGAATCGCGGAGTTGAAGCCGCCTGGGGTGTAATCCGTTAAATCATTGCGGCGGAAGTTCACACCAAACTTGAGGTTGTGAGCACCTTTCTGCCATCCGTAGTCGTCGGAAACTTGATACTGCGTGACGTTACGGCCCTGTGGCCATGTGGTGTAGAAGGTCGAATTGCCTGGCGTAGTGAAGAATCCTCCACTGAAATCTAGATCGTAAGGAGCTATCGCAGTCGCCTTCGCGAGGCTGGGCGGACCAAACACTGCGCTGTACCACGAACCTGCCAGGATGAATTGGTTCACAGCATTAGAACCAACTTGATGGGTTTCCTGGAGTTGTCCTTCGTATTGCGGCTGCACGCTCTGGGCGTTTAGCGCCGGAGAGAAAGGATCGGTAATCGATGCCTGTAGTCCATGATCGGTGCGGAAGTGGATGAAGGCGCGATCTCTGGTCCCGAAATTCTGATCGACGCGAGCAGTCAGGAGCCATTCCGTTGTCAGGTTGCTGACGTTCGATTGGAACTTCAAGGCGCACGGAGCGCCACCTGCCAGCGTCACCGTTCCATCGCAGCCACCAGCGGGAAGAGTGTTGGCGGCTGTCGACGCTCCCGGGGCATTGTTGAAGAGGCCGAAGGTCTGGTTATAGAAGGGCACCTCTGACGCCGGAATGCTTGCCAGAGTCGCGGCCTGGAATTGCGGACTGGGAATGTTCACCGGTTGGGATGTGGGGATCAGCAGTCGCAAGCCTTCGGTGTCGAGGAAGAAGAATGTCTTGTCCTTTTTGATAGGACCACCAATTGAGGCGGACCACTGATTGGCATTATCGAAAGAGCGCGGCACGCCGGAGTTGTTGAGGAACCAGTCGTTGGCGTTGAGGACACGGCCATTCCAGAAGTATTCGAGATTGCCGTGGAGCTTGTTGGTTCCTGACTTAGTAACGTAATTTACGTTCGCGCCCGCGAGCGTTCCATACTCGCCGGTGTATCCGTTGTTCACGACGGTCGCCGTCTGTACATCGTTGGCGCCGAGGAGCAAGTTGGTTGCGCCTGAATTGTTCAGGTTCAGGAAGGGATCGTTCTCGTTCATGCCGTCTACGGTGAACAGGTTCGAAGTTGCGGAGATGCCAAACGTGGCGCTATTTCCGTAACCGCCCTGAGTGTTCATGGTGGTGCCGGGTGCGGTCTGGACGTAGTAGCTGAGATCGTTGCCTGGGTTGGGCATGTTGGCGACGATTTCAGGACTGATCGTCGTGGAGACGTTCCCGTTGTCGGTCTGAAGCACACTGCCTTGCGCGGTGACTTCCACCGTCGTGGATGCGCTGGCGACGTTTAGCTTCAAGTCCACTGTGCTGGACTGACCGACGGCAACAGCGACATTCTGCTCCACACCCTGAAAGCCCTGTGCCTTGACCGACACGCTGTAATTGCCGGGATTGAGCAAAGCAAAACGATAGGCACCGGTACTGTTTGAGGTTGAGTCTTGGGTGGCACCGGTATCGTTGTTCTTCAGTGTTACCGTTGCGGTTGGTACCGCGGCCCCAGTCGGATCAGTGATTGTGCCGGTTATGCTGCCGGTGGTAAGGGATTGGGCGAAGGAAGCCGCTGGAAGCAATAAGATTCCGGCGATAACAAGGGTAAAGGCCACGAATAGGGAGAGGGCGTACGACTTCATAATAGAAATCTCCTCGAGATCAGAACAGTTGGAAGTGGGATCAACCCAAAGAACCTGGGAAGTCTGCATCTGAACAACAACTGAACAACAGAGAACATCGCCAACTTCGTCAAGCGGAAAAGCTCACGCCGAGGCCTTATCAAAAACGACTCGTGCGCAAGGTTCTGGCCATGAAATGCGGGACTACGTGGGCGGAGAGACGCGTTCCACCGATTACATAGCGTCTTTACATATTGTGAGTGGACCTACCTAGTGGGCAGATAATGCAAGAAACAGACGGATATTGGTATCGGGTGGTTGCCGTAATCTGTTTCAGTTAGTCAAATTCGCTGTTGTTACGGTGTGAGCCGATTGAGCACTGTGACCTTTGCGCCTTTTGTCGGCTCGGATACCCGTTCGTCCGCTCGCGCACAGCATTGTTCGGAAGCGGACACAAATTGTGTGTTGCGCCGTATTCTTTGGAACCTATTGCTGCCTTTTTCCTCCGTAGCATTCGGCATTACGGATGCAGCAAAAATCGCCTGACTCACGGAGCTCATTGCGATGGCCAACCTCGGACAGAATGTCAGATTTGCAGTTCGGCAGTTGAAGAGGAATCCGGGCTTTACAGCAACGGTAGTCTTCACGCTGGCACTAGCCGTAGGAGCGAACACCGCGGTCTTTTCGGTAGCGAACGCAGTCCTCCTGAAAAGCCTGCCCTATCACCAGCCCGAGCGCATGGGAACGATCTTTACGCGGATTAGGGGTCCGTTCTCATCCGATGAACGCCACCACATCAACGGAGAGCAGTGGGAACTGTTGCGGGACAACGTGCCATCTCTAGTGGCCGCCGTCTCAGCGACGGGCACGTCAGGTGTGAACCTGCAGGCCGAATCACGCGCTGAGTACCTGCATGCAGCCCGAGTCTCGGCACATTATTTCGATGTCTTGGGTATCCGCCCCGTTATCGGGCGCAGTTTCTCGGACATTGAGGATCGATCTCATGGACCGAAGACGACGGTCATTAACTACGAAGTTTGGCGAAACACTTTCGGATCTGATCCGAATATTTCCGGCAGGAGCGTTCTGCTCAAGGGCGAACCGTACACAGTAGTTGGTGTTCTGCCGCAGGGAATCACTACTCCCTTGAACGCGGATTTGTATACGCCGCTGCAGGCGAGCCAGGAGGGCGAAGGCGGAGGCACGAACTTCGACGTGATTGTACGGCTGCGCGATGATGCGAACTGGCGGCAGGCGGACGGCGAGATCAATCGCACCTGGCTGCAGCGCGCCGGCCGCTATGAACTCAACGACAGTCCGAACGCGCAAGTGAGTTACTACACTGTTCCCCTGCAAAAAGGGCAGACGTTCACTTTGCGCCCTCAAGTTTTGGCATTGATGCTGGCCGCGGGCTTCATCCTTCTGATCGCGTGCGCAAATCTGGCCGGATTGACCCTAGTACGGATATTACGGCGCTCGCCTGAGGTCGCCACAAGAATGGCTTTGGGTGCGTCGCGGTGGCAGATTCAAAAACAGTTCTGGATTGAGGCGTTATTGCTTGCTTCGCTGGGAGGTGTGGCCGGAGTGTCGGTTGGTTTCTTTGCAATGGGAGGAGTGCTCCGGTTTTTGCCCGAACATTTTCTGCCGGTGGGAGCAGTGACGCTTGATCGTAACGCCTTGATTTTTACAGCGGCAATTTCGCTCACCACGAGTGTGCTATTTGGGATGTTGCCGGCGCTGACGTCCCGACGATTTGATCTCCGCAGTGCAATCGCAAGCCGGACTGCTGGTGGCGCGAATCAGCTGCGCTTGCGTCAGAGCCTGATTGTGGCGGAGGTGGGATTAACGGTTGTGCTTCTGGCGGCGGCAGGCTTGCTGATCCGGACCCTGGTCCATCTACAAACGTTGCCTGCGGGATTCGACGCGACCGGAGTCATGACCGCCAAGGCTTCATTGGACGATGCACGCTTTCATGTCCGGGCGGCGTTCCAGAAACTGCTGAGTTCGAGCACTGCAGCAATGCGGCAGATTCCCGGCGTGCAGTATGCAGCAGTCGGCCTCAGTCTGCCCTATGAGCGTGCACTGAATGATGGGATCACGCTCAGCGACGGGAAGAATGCCGGAAGCCAGGTGATGTCGTCGAAGACATACGTAACGCCCGAATATTTCGCTGCGTTGCGGATTCCGCTGCTCGCAGGTCGCGTGTTCACCGATGCCGACGTTGTGGATTCGCAGCCAGTGGCAATCGTGAACCAGACATTCGCGCAGAAATTCTTTTCTGGAGAAAATCCCATCGGCCACTATGTCGACAAGGACATACTGATTGTTGGAGTAGTCCAAGATGTAGTGGTTCAGCCAGGCCTGAATGCGACCGCTCCGCTTTCAACCGAAGAGGGTCTGTATGTTCCGGCAACCCAAATCGACGGGCGATCTCTAATGCTGCTGCACATCTGCTTCCAGCCAAGCTGGATTGTACGGACCGCAGGACCTGTGCGAGGTCTGACTGCGCAGATGCAGCGCGCTCTGGCGAGCGTCGATCCGAACCTGCCGTTCTCGGGCTTCTATCGGATAAGCGATCTGATGGCAAGGACACTGGCAATGCAGCGGATTGAAGTATCACTGTTGGGCACGATGGCGGGTCTGGCTTTGCTACTCAGTTCGGTCGGAATTTTTGCGCTGGTTGCGAACCTGGTGGCGCAAAGGACACGCGAGATCGGCATTCGCATGGCCTTGGGTTCGACGATTCGCGAAGCTATGGTCAACGTTGGAGCGCCGGGACTTCGGGCTGCGATGCTGGGATTAACTCTCGGCTTGCTGGCGTGCATTGGAACGTTGCGTGTAATGCGAAGCGTTCTGTATGGCGTGGGATTCTACGATTATCCGACTATCCTTGTAGTTGTCGCGACATTAGTTTCCGTGATCCTGATCGCAGTTATTTTGCCTACGCTACGGATTGCGCGAATTGATCCGGCGGAGACGTTGAGGGAGGAGTGATATTGAAGTCATTGCAAGCCCGATCGAAGGATTTGTTAAGAAGGTAGGGATGCTTCGACTCGTGGCGACTCACTTCGCTCCTGGCCACTGCGTTTAGCATGACAGCGTTTGAACCCGTGCCTGGAGGGAGTTAGGTGATGTCGACGACAGCAGGTTCCTCACCGCTTCGCGGTTCGGAACGACAAAGTGAGCAGACTTGAAGCTGGAACAAATCTTTAGCCCTGCAACACCTTTTCATCTGTGACCTTCGTAATCGCGGGCTACCGTTACCGCATTGCTGGGGGGTGGGGGCACTCCTAGAATCTGAAGAGGGTTTACTCCGCCCTCTTTCGCATGCCTGAGATCACAAGACGCCTGGACCGAGCCGAGTTGGGGAAGCGCATCGAACGCGCGGAGAAACTCCTGCAAAAAGGGAAGACTGCCGAAGCCCTCGAAGAATACCTGCTGGTTCTGAGAGATGATCCGGAAAATGATGTGGTGCGGCAACTTACGGCGGATTTGTGTCTGTCGTTGAGCCGCAATGCCGAGGCCGTGAAGCTGCTAGGGGAACTCTTCGAGCGGCAGGTGAATGCCGGGGACGCAACACGAGCCAGCCTTACGTATAAGAAGCTCGCGAGGCATGGGAGTCCGACGTGGCAGCAGAAGTTCCGGTTCGGGCAATTACTCGAGGGATCCAATAAGAAGCTGGCGGTCGGTACGTATGAAGCCGCGTTGCTCGATCTCACGAAACTGAATAAGAAGCAGGAGGCGGCGGAGCTTCTCGATCGAATTGTGGCGATCGAGCCGACGCAGGCGAATCTGCTCCGCGTGGCGGAACTGGCGTCGGAATTAGGGAATCGGAAAACCGCGGCGACCTCATTCCAGAGGGTAGCGGAGGCCGCAGCAGCCGAGGGCGGCGATTCGGCTCCGTGGTACGAGCGGGCATATCAAGAGGATGCGTCGGATCAGTCGATTGCGCTGGCATATGCGAAGACGTTGCTGGCGAAGGGGCAGGTCGGGGCGGCGATCTTCGTTCTGGAGCCGCAGATCAATTCGGGTCCGGTCACTCCGGAATTTCGTGAGGCATACGCGGACGCGTTAGTGGGAGCAGGGAGATTCGCCGAGGCGGAGCCGCTGGTGTGGCAGCTCTTTGAGCAGAATCCCGGACGTGTACAGCAGGTCATCGGACTCATTGGAAGCTTCCTGGACGGCGAGCAGGAAGAAGAAGCGGTGGCGCTGGCGCGGAAGCTGGAGCAATTCCAGAGGCGGCGCGGAGAGCGGCGGCAGTTCATCGCGATCATGGAGGACGTCACCGGAGCGCGCAAGCCTTCGATGCTGATGCTCGAATTCCTGAGCGAACTCTACAACTCATCAAATCGTGAGAGCGATTATTGCTCGACGCTGCTGAAGCTGTTTGACCTGTACTGCGCAGAGGGAGATTTTGCGAAAGCTGCGGAGTGTCTTGATCGAGCGGCCGAGGTGGATCCATACGAGCCCGGACATCTGAAGCGGCTCGACATGGTAAAGGGCAAGATCGACGAATCGCGGTACAAGGTGATCGCTTCGCGCTTCAGTTCGGCATCCAAGCCTGTCGAAGAACCGGCACAGTCGGATGCCCGCACGTTAGGAGCGGGAACTTTGCAAGACCTGATGCTACAGGCTGAAATCCTGGTGCAGTACGGGATGCGCACTAAGGCAGTGGAACGGCTGCAAAGAATTCAAGAGCTGTTTCCTCGCGAGGAGGAACGGAACGAAGACCTGCAGCGCTTGTATTTGTCAGCGGGAGTCACGCCGCGGTATGCGGGCTCAGCTCCGTTGCCGCCGACGGCGGTGAGTACTCCCGCGGCGGCTTCGCCGCCGGCGACTCCTGCGCCCCCTGCAGCACCCACTGTGGATCCAGCGGCGGATGTGCGGACGTTTACGAAAGTGGCGGAGATCACGCGGAAGCTTTATCACCAGAACACGGCGCCACTGGTACTCAGTACAGCGGTCAAAGAGATCGGGGCACAGTGGGAGGCTTCTCGATGCATCGCTGTGATGGGCAAAGCGGGTTTGCCTCCTACGGCAATGGATGAGTTCTGCGCGGAGGGGTTGAAGAGGGTGAGCGTCACAGGTTTGCAAGAACTAGTGACAGGCCTGCACGCTGCCGTGGAAGAGCACGATCCCGTGGTGATTCAAGAGCCGGGGAAAGCCCCGATACTGCAGGGCGCCAAGAAGGCGGTAGCAGAGTTGGGAGCGGCCACGATCTTGGCCATTCCGCTCACAGATGGCGAGGAGAGGGCTGGTCTTCTGGTGTTGATCCACAACCGCCCGCGTGTCTGGCAGCAGTCGGATATGGTGGTGCTGAAAACCCTGGGCGATCAGATGGTGATCGCGTTGAATAACGCCGGGTTACGGCGGCTGGTTAAGAATCTATCAGTTACAGATGAAAAATCGGGATTGCTGAAACGTGCATCTTATATAGATCTGCTTCTTGCAGAGAGTAAGAGGGCGATCCAGAATTCGTCGGCGCTGACTGTGGTGCTAATGCAGTTTGGCAAGAGTGCCGCCACGATCAAAGAGCACGGTGAGACGGATGTGCAGGCCGTGATGGAGAAAGCCGGGCAGAAGTTTGCAGCCAACATCCGATCCAACGACCTGGCGTTCCGCTACGACATCATGACGATTGCGATCCTGTTGGGCGAGACACCGGAAAAAGAGGCGATGCTGGCGATTGAAAAGCTGCGCAAGATTATCGGCGAGTTGAAATGGCCGTCGAAAGATGGGGCTGAACCGCAGCCAGTTTTGTTCTCCGCAGGGGTCGCGGAGGCGGTGGTGCGAACAGAGTTTGATCCGGTAGATGTTGTCACAGAAGTGATCAACCGAGCAGAGCATGCTCTCGGGCAGGCGATGGGACAGGGATTGGGAAAAGTAGTGGCACTGGGTCCCGCACTGGCCGCGGGCGCGGTGGCGTAGAAATAGGAGCAGTTTTATGCCGAAACTCAGGTGGTTTACGTGGGTCGGCGTGTTGGGAGCAGGCATCTTAGGTTGGGGCCTGCTTTGGCTGGCGGTCTCGCCGTACGTAGTTCACGCCTTTGATCGTGTTGAGTTATTCACCTCGGTCGTGAATTCTTCCATTGGAAGTGAAATTCTGGCGGTGGTGGCAGCCGTTTCTTTAGCGATGGCTGGCGTGGATTGGCTGCGTCGACGGTAGGTTAGCCACTCATCGGCAAAATAGCGCGTTCCGCCTCTCCGGCAACGTACAGCGTGTTAGTTTGCGTCCTGGTATTTCTCTATCCACATCATTTTTTCGTTCACTGAGCGTTGGTAGTCAAACCTTCTTCGTCGCTGATAGACTGACAAGTTTGGCGAATTCACTCTGGCCGGGTCCGGTTGGGGTTCTGCGAGTTCATTCATCATGTTAAAAGCCGGAGATATTGCGATTGTCAGCGGGGCGCGTACGCCCTTTGGGCGGTACTGCGGAAAGCTGAAAGATTTCACAGCGCAGGAGTTGGGAGCGATCGCGGGCAAGGGAGCGATTGAGCGCTCGGGGATCGATGCGAAAGAATTTGATCACGTTGTGTTTGGGAATGCGCAGCAGACGTCGGGGGACGCGCTCTATGGGGCGCGGCATGTGGGACTGCGGGCTGGGATTCCGATTGAGACTCCAGGGCTGACGGTCAACCGATTGTGCGGGTCGGGAATGCAATCGATTGTGTCGGCGGCGCAGATGATCCAGACCGACGAGGCGAAAATTGTGCTGGCAGGTGGGATGGAGGCGATGTCGCAGGCGCCGTTTGTGATCCGCGGGAGGGATGGTTTCACGCTGGCTCCGGGCGGGAAGCTGGAAGATTCGTTGATGGTGGCGCTGCTGGATTCGTATTGCGGATCATATATGGCGAATACCGCGGAGTTGTACGGCGAGCAGCAAGGGATCTCACGGCAGGCGCAGGATGAGTTTGCACTGCGATCGCAGAAGTGCGCGGACGAGGCGTATAAGGCGGGGCGTCTGCAGGAAGAGTTGGTGCCGGTGGCGCTGCGGAATCATAAGGGCGAGGCGACTGGTGAACAGCTGACAGAGGATGATCACCGGCGTCCGCAGACGACGATGGAAGGGCTGGCGAAACTCAAGCCGGCGTTTGGGAAGAATGGGACTGTCACGGCTGGGAATGCGAGCGGCATTGTGGATGGTGGTGCCGCGGTGGTCGTGATGGCGCTGGAGAGTGCTTTGAAGCGCGGGCTGAAGCCTCTGGGGCGGCTTGTTGGGTGGGGCATCGCCGGAGTTGAGCCGAAGGTGATGGGACGCGGTCCGGTGCCGGCGTCGAAGATTGCGCTGCAGAAGGCCGGGCTGTCGCTGGATTACATCGATCTGATTGAAGTGAATGAGGCGTTCGCGGCGCAGTACCTCGCGGTTGAAAAAGAGTTGGGCCTGGATCGGGAGAAGGTGAATGTTAAAGGCGGGGCGATTGCGCTGGGGCATCCTCTGGGCGCGACCGGGACGCGGCTGGTGATTACGCTGCTGTATGAGCTGCGACGGCGGAAGAAGAAGTATGGATTGGCTACGGCTTGCATTGGGGGCGGGCAGGGGATTGCGATGGTGGTGGAGAGCTTGAGTTAAATTCTCTTGCCACGGATTTGCACGGATTTTCACGGATCGAGAAAAGCATTTCACCACAGAGGACACAGAGGTTCACAGAGAGAACAGTCGGCTGCGAGACGGCGCCGCTGCGAGGGCAATGATGGAGATTAAGAAAGTTGGGGTTCTGGGTTGCGGATTGATGGGGTCTGGCATTGCGCAGGTGGCGGCCATGGCTGGGTTCGAGGTCACTGTGCTCGAAGTTGAGCAGAAGTATCTCGACAAGGGGTTTGCCGGGATTGAGAAATCTTTGGCGAAGTTTGCCGAGCGGCCTGTTGAGAAGGGCGGGATCACGGCTCAGCAGAAGGACGCGATTCGCGCGCGGCTGAAGGGAACTACTTCCAAAGCCGACTTGGCCGATTGCGACATCATTATTGAAGCCATCATCGAGAATGTCGAAGACAAGAAGAAGATGTATGCGTCGCTTGAGGGGATTGTTAAGGCCGATGCGATTTTTGCTACGAACACTTCTTCGATTTCGGTGACGGAGCTTTTGACGGCGACGAAGCGTCCGGAGAGGTTCATCGGGCTTCATTTTTTTAATCCTGTGCCGCTGATGAAGCTGGTGGAAGTTGTGCGGACGATCGCCACGGCGGACGATGTTTACGAGTCGGCTTACGCGTTTACGAAGAAGCTGGGCAAAGTTCCGGTGCGGACGTCGGACAAGACCGGATTTATCGTAAACCGGCTGCTGGTGCCATATTTGCTGGATGCGATTCGGGCGTATGAAGAGGGCGTGGGATCGATTGAGGATATCGATAACGCGATGAAGCTGGGCTGCGGGTATCCGATGGGGCCGTTTACTTTGCTCGACTTCGTTGGGCTCGATACGACCTACTACATCACACATGTGATGTATGACGAGTTTAAGGAGCGACGGTTTGCATCGCCTCCGCTGCTGAAGCGGCTGGTAATGGCGGGATGGTATGGGCGGAAGTCGGGCAAGGGGTTTTATGATTACGCGGATCCGGAGAAGCCAAAGGCGCAGAAGCTGTAGCTTGGATTCGTGCGGATTTCAATCCACCACTGAGACACAGAGGCACGGAGAAATCTTTGAATTGTTTCTCTGTGGCTCCGTGCCTCCGTGGTAGATTTTGATCCGCGTTAATCGGAAATCGGAAGATTGGAATTTATGAACTTCGAAAACATTATTCTCGAGAAGAAGAACGCGATTGCTTATGTCACCGTGAATCGGCCGAAGGTGCTCAATGCGCTCAATATGGCCACGATGGAGGAGTTGCGGGCGGCGTTTCATGACATCAAGAGTGATGCGGCGATTCGCGTTGTGATCTTTACCGGGTCCGGAGAGAAGGCGTTTATTGCCGGGGCCGATATTGGCGAACTGGCGAAGCAGGATGCGGTGACCGGGAAGGAATATACGCATCGCGGACAGAACGTGCTCAATCTCATCGAGAATCTGGGGAAGCCGGTGATCGCTTGCATCAATGGATTCGCACTCGGCGGAGGGTGCGAGATTGCGATGGCTTGCACGATGCGGCTCGCGAGCGAGAACGCGAAGCTGGGGCAGCCGGAGGTGAAGTTGGGGATTATTCCAGGATATGGCGGGACGCAGCGGTTGCCGCGGCTGGTGGGCAAAGGGATCGCGATGCAGATTGTGCTGGCCGGGGAGATGATCGCGGCACAGGAGGCGCATAGGATCGGGCTGGTGAATGAGGTGCTCCCGCCATCCGAGTTGATTCCGCGGGCGGAAGCGATTGCGGCGAAGATTATTGCGAACGCTCCACTGGCCGTGCAGTACGCTATGGAGGCTGTTAATAAAGGGATGGAGATGACCTTGAGCGAGGGGCTGTACCTTGAGGCCGTGCTGTTTGCTGTGGCCTGCTCGACGGAGGATAAGGCCGAGGGAACTCGGGCGTTTTTGGAAAAGCGGGCGGCGCAGTTCAAGGGGAAGTAAATAGGATTGCAGATTTTCGATTTTAGATTGCCGCACGCGGATTTTGCCGGTTCACGAAGTCAAATCTTTCACCACAGAGGACACAGAGATCACAGAGGACGAATGATAAAGAGCGTGAACATCGGAGCACTAGTGCGTTCGGCCGCCGACTTCGATCCGGTGGTCGAATTGTTGATAGCGCTAGGGCTTCGGAAGGGATTCGCCGGTGAGAATGAGAACGCGCGGTCAACTTCTTTCTTTTCCACGCGACTTCAATTCGATCTCATTCAGCGAAAGAAGCCTTGGGATGAAGTTGATCTAGTGCTTAGGGTCCAGGATCCAGATACAGCGTTCCAGTTGGTTCACCATCGAGGGTTGAAGGTATCAGGAGATTACTCTGGGACTGAACCGTCACATGCCGCTAGGCACTTCGAGATTGAGTTTCCCGGCGGCACGCGCTTACTCATTCTCGGTGAGCGTGCCGATACCAACGTTGGCGATACAGACCATTTAGCCTTCGAGGGGGATCTCAAAGCGGATGGCAAGCACTTTGGAATCGTAGTCAGCCGGTTTAATTCGTTCATAACTGAGCGACTACTTTCTGGTGCAATAGATGGCTTAGTTCGCTGCGGCGCCACATTCCATGAGGGCTATCAGATCGTGCGAGTTCCAGGAGCATTCGAGATTCCTTCGGCGGCGCGGACTTTGGCTCTGACTGGCAAGTACGACGCTCTTATTTGTATCGGTTGCCTGTTGCGAGGAGATACCGCACATTACGATGTGATCGTCAACGAAGTTACGCGTGGGATTGGGCAATCGGCTCAGGAGACTGGCGTGCCACATGCGTTCGGTGTTTTGACTTGCGACACTTTAGAACAAGCGATTGATCGTGCCGGGCTGAAGATGGGAAATAAGGGATTTGAGGCTGCGCTGGCGGCCGTGGAGATGGTCTCGCTGAAGCAGGTCGTCGGTCGTCGATCGTCGGTCGTCAGCGAGAAGCAGATTCCTCGCTCTGCTCGGAATGACAAAGTCAGCGCTCAATCCACGAGTCGTCGGAATGTCAAGGCAGCGAGAAAGTCTTCGAAGAAGCGTAAGTAAGTCCTGAAGTAAACTGACGCAGCGGATAGAGACGCCGGCTGCGCCCGCGGGACGAACGAAGGCGTCCGTCCCTACAGAAACCATGGGTACACGGCGAAAATCTCGAGAAATTGTGTTGCAGATGCTTTTCCAGTCGGATATGGGGAAGCAGAATGCGGATCAGGTGCGTCGGACATTTTGGGCGGAGCATGGGACTGCTAGTGATGAGGTGCGCGGCTTTGCCGACGATCTATTTCGGGTAGCGACCGATCGCATGTCGGAGATCGATAAGTTGATCGAGAAGCATGCCGAGCACTGGCGGATGGAGCGTATGGCGGCGGTGGATCGGAATCTTCTACGGGCGGCGGTCGCAGAGTTGCTCGCTTACCCCGATACGCCGAAAGCTGTGGTGATCAATGAGGCGCTGGAGATTGCGCGGAAGTTTTCTTCTCCGGAGTCGGTGCATTTTGTGAATGGGGTGCTGGATAGTGTGGGCAAGGAGTTGGAGACTAGTACTCCATAGCCAGTACTGGCCAGTACTGAGTAGCCAGTACTCGGTAGTCGGTAGTCAGTAATCACAGCACCGATCACCAGCAGTTTCTCTTCTCAGTGCTATCCTCTCCTCGTCTCCTCGTTTTGTTCTTTTCGAGAGCTTCTCCAGAAGACATTTTCACCACAGGGAACACAGAGTGGCACAGGGAAATCATTTTGGAGTTGTCGGTTTTGGAGTTTGCGCGGTGCCCGTCTTTCCATCCGGCTTCCAGGGATTTGGGTTGGCAGGTGCTTTCGGATTTACGCCAAAGTCCCAGACGTAGAGATTCATGGCCTCCTTCTCACCCATTTCCACCAACGCATATTCGCCGGGCGCAAGCGGTTCCGTAGGAGTGACTTTGAGCCAGCCTCCGCGAAGTCCGGAAGTTGTGGCTTTTACGGCATGCTGCTCTTGGCTCATTTTCCCCGTGACTTGGCGCTTAATGTCGCCGAGGACGCGTTTATTGCCTTTGACTTCTACTTTCAATATGCGGAAGCGATCGAAGGGGACGATGGCCTTTTCCGGCTGCTGCGGTTGCGCTGGTTGGGGCGGGCGTTCTGAGTCACCTGTGGCGGGATGCTCGGGTCCCTCGTCGATGTTGATGTAGAGGGTGGGGACGCCCACATGGGACTGGATGGCCGCGTGAGCACCTTCGAGTTCAATGGTCTGCTTCTGGCTCGCGATTGGATTAAGCGCCCCGCGCAAAATGTTGCCCTTCGTATTGCGGTTGACGTCGCCAGCGCTCTGGTTGAGCTCGACAAGTTGTGGTTCGCTCTGAAAGTTGTCGAGCAAGAAGACGCCAGTAGGTTCCGGGATTCGGAGTCCGGGGGCGACTTGCGGGAGTTGGGACTCCTCGAGTTGGCGTTCTTCCTCCAGTTCTTTGTCGAGTTGTACGGCCTCAGGCGCAGTGGCTGTCCGATCCTTTTCGAATTTGTCGGTCGCTGGCCAGTCAACGAGAGAGTTGGGCAGTTCCTCCCATTCCTCGCGTTCCGAGCTGTAGTAGTGGACGCGGTCTCCTTTGACTTCGTATTTGGTTACCAATTGGTAGGAGCCATCCTTGAGAATGAGGCGGTGGGGCGCGTCTTGGGCGGGTACCCGAACGGTTGCGAGCAGCACGAGAATGAGAAGCGAGAAAGCACGAATCGGAGACATTCCTCGTTCATTATCCCCTTGTTGACGGTGATCGTCGATAACCGCACTGTGTGATGTTTCAAACTGTGTTGCAGGATGCACGCCGGGCTGAACGCGTATCAAGGTGTTGAGAGCTCTCGCGGCAAACGTTCCGGACCACCCCATCGCTTGCGCGGATGCATGCGGTGAGCACAGGTACCTACCTGATCCACAATGCGATGGCGATTGTAGTATCCTGAACCGCTGAAGAACGTCTGAACAATGAAACGAAATCTCCTCATATTTCCTGGTCTGTATCTTCTCCTCGTCGCAGTTGCGGTGGGACAGTCCGGACCTGCTCCCGTTGCGACGGCAGCAAATGGCCAGGCGCAACCGGTTTCGTATGCATCGGTTACGCAATTGAATGCGTTGCTATCGCAGCTTGAAACGGTATCGAAGAACACCCAAACCGATCTTTCCAAGCTGCGAATCGAGAAGTGGAAGATGAATGGGTCGGACAAGAAGCAGGCACTGGGGTATGTGGATTCGATCCAGCGGAATCTCCAGGGAGCGCTTCCGGAGATTATCGGGCAGCTCAGGAACGGGCCCGAGGATCTGTCAGCGACATTTAAGCTGTATCGCAATCTGGATGCACTCTATGACGTGCTGAACATGGTTGTGGAGGGCGCCCAATCGTTTGGCGGGAAGGATGACACGCAATCGCTGGCGAACGATTTGAACGAGTTTGAAGGGTCGCGCAGGCAACTGGCTGAGCGGATCGAGAACTTGTCGTCATCCAAAGAAGCGGAACTAACTCGGCTCAGAGGGCAGTTGCAGACGTTGCAAGCTCAGGTGCAGGCTGAGCCTCCGAAAAAAGTTATTGTGGACGATACGGAGCCGGCACCGAAGAAGCCCGCTACGACAAAGAAAAAGACTACGAAAAAGCCGACTACGGACGCGACCAAACCCTCTGCGGGATCTGCTCCGGGCACGCCAGCCCAGCCGCAGACTAAACCACAATAGTCAGAGATCGGCTCTCGGCTTCCCGGCTTCCGAAAAGTGCGCGAGCTGCAGGCTACGTTTTCCGTAACGTGACCGTGGATCGGATTGACCCTTCGAATCTGATAAGCTTCCCGACGCATCGAGATGCAAATGTTTTTGGCGACCATGGGTTCACATGCGCACATCGCCGGGGTGATTTTCGGCGCCGCCATCATCTGGGTGGTGTTGCTGGATGCGTTCGAGACCGTGGTGCTGCCCAGACGGGTTCTACGAAACTTCAAGCTCACAGCCTATTTCTACCGGCGAACCTGGATACCGTGGCGAGGTATGGCGCGGCGAATCAGCAAGCCGTCGCGCCAGCAGAACTTTTTGGGGTATTTCGGGCCGTTGTCGCTGATCCTCCTGCTGGGATTCTGGGCATTCGGACTCATTCTGGGATTCGCAATGGTCCAATACGGCCTCGGCGGACATGAGCAACTCAATGGCGAGAAGCTCAACTTCGGGAAGATTCTGTACCACAGCGGAGAAACATTTTTCACGCTGGGGTATGGAGATATTGTGCCAACCACGGCTGCGGCCCGCGCTTTGTCTGTATTTGAAGCGGGTATGGGGTTTGCGTTTCTCGGTGTGGTCATTGGGTACATCCCGGTGGTCTATGCAGCGTTTTCGCGTCGGGAGATTCAAATTTCGATGCTGGATGCACGTGCTGGATCACCGCCATCCGCGACGGAGTTGCTGATTCGGCTCGCGGGCCGGACCGAAGATCCAGGCCTTGAGCAATCCGTGCTCGACGAAGTACTAAGGGATTGGGAGCGTTGGTCGGCGGAACTGCTGGAGTCGCAGATTTCGTATCCGGTGCTGACGTTTTTCCGGTCGCAGCATAGCAATCAGTCGTGGCTGGGGGCGCTGACGACGATGCTGGATGTAAGCTCACTGGTGCTTACCGGGATTGAAGGGCTGCATCCGGGACAAGCCAAGCTGACATTCGCCATAGCGCGTCACGCGGCGGTGGATCTGGCACAGGTGGTGAGTGCACAATACGACACGTACGCTCCGGGCCGCATGACGGATGACGGATTTGAGGAGATGCGGTCTGCACTTGAAAATGCAGGCCTACGTTTGAAAAGCGACGAGATGGCTCATGCGAAACTGGCAAAGTTGCGAGGCATGTATGAGCCCTATGTGCATGCGACTGCCCGGCACCTTATGTTGACGCTGCCACCCTGGAGACATGCAGAGAAAATGCGGGACAACTGGCAGGCGGGGCCGTGGGATCGTCTGATCCAGGCGCGTGGGTTGGCCGTGCTGGGGCAGAAGACGCGGGCGGATTTTGGCGCCCGGGTGGACGGGGATCATTTCTAAAGTTTCAACGTTTCAAAGTTGAGCGATGGGAGCAGAGAGCTTGGGGTTTGTTACCATCTTTCGTTTGCAGAATGGTAGATACGAAGATCCAACATCTTTCACTACAGGGATCACATAGTTCCACAGGGAAATCGTTGAAGAATACTGGCGAGAACGTAGTCCGGATTGAGGCCGAGGCGTTGACGGCTTTAGCTGACCGCATTGCCGGGCCGATGGCCATGGCGTTTCAGAAGGCTATTGAGCTTATGTTCTGCTGTGCCGGTCGGGTAGTTGTGAGCGGCATGGGAAAGAGCGGGTTGATCGCGCGAAAGATTGCAGCGACGCTGAGCTCGACTGGGACTCCGGCGTTGTATTTGCATCCAGTCGAGGCACTACACGGTGATCTGGGGATGGTGGTGCGAGGAGATGTCGTGCTGGCGCTCTCCGCAAGCGGCGAGACTGAAGAGATCCTCGCACTCCTTGCGACAATCAAGCGATTGCAGGTACCGCTGATTACGATGACGGGAGATGAGATCTGCGATTCCGATATTTCGCAAAAGCGGCGAGGCAAGGGGCATCCAGATTCTGCAATCTCTACTTTAGCTTCCGCGGCGGATGTGGCTCTGGATTGTTCCGTGGCGCAGGAAGCTTGCTCTCTCGGGCTTGCCCCCACTGCGTCGACTACGACCATGCTCGCTCTGGGAGACGCGCTGGCAGTTGCGTTGAGCGAGCGGCGGGGCTTCAAGGAAGAGGATTTTGCGAACTTGCATCCCGGTGGAAAGTTGGGGAAGAAGCTGGCGCGAGTGGAGTCGCTGATGCATACGGGGGAGGCGCTACCCTGCGTCACGCCTTTGACGCGGATGCCGGACGTGATCTACGAAATGTCCCGGAAGAAGCTAGGAGTGACGGCTGTAGTCGAGGGGGATCGGCTCGTTGGAATTGTCAGCGATGGCGACCTGCGGCGCTTGCTCGAAAAGCGCGGTAAGGATGTGATGGACTTAACCGCCGGCGATGCGATGACCAGGACACCCAAGACGATTTCCGCAGATCAGTTTGCAGCTTCGGCGATCGCCATCATGGAAGAGAAAAAGATAACCTCTCTGATGGTTGTGGACGAGGATGGAACGCTTAAAGGGATTGTGCATCTACATGATTTGTGGGGAACAGAGATGATGTAGGGGATTGTGTAATTGGGTAATTTTGTAATGTGAAAGACTAGCTACGAAAGCTCGAACTCGCGTCTACTAATTACGCAAATTACAAAATGCGCGATTACCAAGTGGGGTTCTTATGTATCACTATGATCCGAATGCCGCGCTCGAAGAGCTGAATGAGGATGCGACTTTGCCGAATCCAGTGCATGTGCGGGATATGATCCTGCGCAAGAAGCTGAGCGCCGACAAGTCGCTGGAATTGAACCGTCTGTTTGTGGAGTATCAGAAGTTTTTCGGGGAGACACAGAAGCTGGGGAGAGAGATTTTGAAGCAGCTAACGGCGTGAGTCGTTTTGCGCGCCAGTACTTTTTGCGCGGGTGACGAAAAGCTTCAACCATAAAGGACACGAAGGTGCGCGAAGGACCGCTAGCTTTGTTCACCCTTAAGCACCGGAATGATTCGCGTCATGGTACCGAGCTCTCCGCTCGGTTGGATCGTCTGGGGCGACTGTCCTCATATAGGTCTCCTGCCTCATCGTTTACAATTTAGGATTCTTCTTCCAATCGAGAACTCAACTATGCATCGTTGGTCACAACTGTTTATTCCTACCCTGCGTGAGGCGCCGGCGGATGCCGAGGTCGCCTCGCATAAATTCCTTGTACGGTCGGGATACATCCGCCAGCTTGCCGCCGGGATTTATTCGTATCTCTTCTTAGGAACTCGTTCGTTCAACAAGATCACGGCGATTGTCCGCGAGGAGATGGACCGCATTGGACAGGAGTTTTATTTGCCGGCGTTGCATCCCCGCGAGCTTTGGGAAGCCTCGGGACGCTGGGGCGTGATGGGGGAGAACCTTTTCCGGCTGAAAGACCGCAAGGGTACGGATCTGTGCCTGGGGATGACCGAAGAAGAAGTGATGACTTCGATCGCTCTGAAGGAATTGCGGAGCTACAAGCAACTGCCGCAGATCTGGTATCAGATTGCGCCGAAGTTTCGCGATGAACCGCGTCCGAGATCGGGTCTGCTCCGCGTTCGGCAGTTCATGATGAAGGATTCGTATTCCTTCGATATCGATGCAGCAGGGCTGGATGTTTCCTACAAGAAGCACTACGAGGCATATTGCCGGATTTTTGACCGCTGCGGATTGAAGTACGTCGTGGTGGAGGCGGACTCAGGTGCAATGGGGGGAAAAGAGTCGCACGAGTTCATGGTGCGAACGAATGCCGGCGAGGACCAGATTGTAAGCTGCGATGGGTGTAACTACGCGGCGAATCTGGAGCGAGCGACCTCACAACTATGGCCGGTCGAGGATCTAGCGGCCGAAGGGGATGGCAAGCCGCTTGAAGTTCATACGCCCGGTCATAAGACGATTGAAGACGTAGCGCGATACCTGGGTGTGTCTCCTAAAAACAAAATCAAAACGCTTGCCTACATGGCGGATGAGATCGACGAAAAAGGCAAGAAGAAGTCACGCGCGATTGTTGTATTAATGCGCGGAGATCATCAACTAAATGAAGCGAAGTTTAGCGCTACTGTGGCGGTGGCTACGCGTCCGATGGAAGAGGGCGAGATCAAAGAGTTGTTCAAGTCTCCAGCTGGCTATCTGGGCCCGGTCGGGATTGAGTGGGCACGCGACCTGAAGAACCCGGATGGCAAGCCCGTCTTGATTGTGGATAAGGCGCTGGAGGGCCGGACGAATCTCATTGCTGGCGCCAACAAAGAGGACTATCACCTCAAGAATCTGACGCCGGGCAAGAACTTCATCCCGACCGCCTATGCGGATTTGCGATCCGTAACTGCGGGGGAAGCTTGTCCGAATTGCGGCAAACCCCTGCGCATCGACACGGCTGTCGAGATCGGGCACATCTTCAAGCTCGGCTATCGATATTCGGAGACGATGGGTCTAAGGGTGCTCGACAGGAATGGCAAAGAAGTGATGCCGATCATGGGGTGCTATGGAATTGGCATCGAGCGGATTTTGACCGCTGCCGTGGAGCAAGGCAACGACAATGACGGATTCTGGCTGCCTGCATCAATTGCTCCGTTTGAGATTGTGGTGGCTCCGGTCAACATGAAAGATGAAGCGGTCAAGAACGCTTCTGAAGACATTGCCGAGAGGCTGGAAAAGGCCGGTTTTGATGTCGTTCTGGATGACCGCGACGAGCGACCGGGAGTGAAGTTCAAGGATGCAGACCTGGTCGGTATCCCTATTAGAGTCACGGTCGGAAAGAAGGTTACCGAAGGTACTGTGGAGGTCGTTTTGCGCGAGACTCGGGAAGTCCGCGATGTTACGATTTCCGCGATAGTTGAACATTTTCAGGGAGTGCTCCGCCGGGCGTCGTAAGGGAGTTGAGCGGCCTGCGGCGCAGATCGTGGGACATGGGAACATTTAAGGCGATCATCGGGTTTCTGGTATTCGTCGGATTGATCTACTGCGGGTTTCAGATCATTCCGCCGGAACTGAGCAATTATTCGTTCCAGGACGACCTGCATCAGATCGCGATGATGGGCGGAGCGAATCCGCGCCTAACCGATCAGGACCTCATCGATGCGATCGTCAAGAAGGCGGCGGAGCATCAGGTTACTCTCGCACCGGAGCAGATTACAGTGCAGCGTATCGGAACCCCTGGTGCGCCGGCAGTTTACGTTGCGGCAGATTACAGTGTTCCTGTAAGTTTGCCGGGATACTCCTTCAGCTTGCATTTCACCCCTTCCAGCGGCAATCGCGGAATGTAGGAACACCGCTGTTAGCTATGAGCGATAGCTAGCCATATCTGGTGTAGCGGCCGTGGCGAAACTCAAGATTATTGCCGGCTTGCTTTTATTCCTGCTAGTCATCAGCACGGCATGGCAGATCGCATCCTGCGAATTGGCCAATTACGAACTCAAAGACGATTTGAAGGATGTCGCGGCTTTGGCTGGGTCGCGCATTGGATTGCTGGCGGAGTCGTCCGACGATGACTTGCGCGACGCTGTGATTCGCCGGGCGGTGCGGCACGATATCCATCTCTGGCGCAATCAGATTCGGGTGCAGCGCAGCGGAACAGAAGAAAATCCCGCAATGTTTCTCGAGGTGAGGTACAGAGCCCGCATTGTGTTCCCCGGAGCGTCGCTGGTGTTTCACTTCAAAACTACCAGCGAGTAGCGCAAGCGAAGCTCTCTTCGTTTCTGTGCTTTGTTCCCGTCGTTCGTTTTTGTCTTTCAACATTCCCACCTCGCCGGGGCCAAATCTCACCGCACCTGCAGCCAGGCTCAGACTTTGGATGCTCAGAATGACGTTCGTAACCTTGCCTCTAGGTTACGACACACCTAGCATCGGCTTGGGATGAGAGTGTCTTAAGGCTCTCCGGGTCTGAGTTACCCAGAAAAATTCGAGAGGCAGTGCGCGGGCGCGCATTTCGGGTGGAGGCGGTTCATGACGATGAAGGTTCGAGCGCTAGCGATTTCGATGTTGACGATCTCTGCGATGTGGCTTGTGGGCTGCGGTCACTATGTCTGCACCAAAGGATTCGGAGCCACGACATGCGGATCGGGTGGCAGTGGCGGCTTCTCGCAGGGTGGAAGCGGAACGAGTTCCACAGCGGCGTTCGCGTTTGCTGTTGATGCGTCAGGAACCATCGACGGCTACACGCTGGCAACGGGGACTACGCCAAGCTTCGCGGCAACTAGCGGCTTTACCGCGCCTACAATCCCGACTAACGCAGAGGGGTCGGGCATGGTGGTAGCTCAGGAAAAGTATCTATACACCGTGTTTCCCGGCACAGGCCAGATCTATGCTTACACGATCGGCAGTGGTGGGGGATTGACCGCGATCCCCAATAGTCCCTTCAGCGCACCGTACTTAGTCGGCGAACCGACTGGTGGATTGTGGAGCGTGATCACGAATCCCGCGGGCACATTTCTTTTCATGGTGGATACCAGTGGAATGTCGGTCCACGTGTATCAGATTGGCAGCGCCGGAGCATTGACACAGGTAAGTGGGTCTCCGTTCGCGGTTCCATTTTTTCCCGGAAACCTGGGGACTGATGGCCAAGGCAAGTATCTGTATGTAGCGCAGTATCCCAACCCGTCACAGGTGGCGGCGTACGTAATCAGCAGCACCGGATCACTCACAGCGGTTCCGGGGAGTCCATTTTCATATGCGGTGTCGCAGGTTCAGGGCGATTCGTCGGGCAAGTTCCTGATTGGGGTACCCAACGTCCTCGGCACAACTGGCATCCATGTGTTTAGCATCGCGCAGTCTGGAAGCAGCGCCGGCGCAATCGCTCCTGTGGCCGGCTCACCTTTTGCCACCACCTTCGCGCCGATCGGTTTCGCGATTCAACCGAATAGTGGAGGGACGCTGATCTATACATTCAGTGAAAATGCGACCGAGACTGCTTACAACCCGATCGAGGGATTTCAGTTGGATCCGACGAGTGGCACTCTGACTGCAGCCACCGGATCACCTTACAGCGGAATTACATCCGGTTTTTGGGGACAATTCGACCAGAGCGGCGCGAACCTGGTGGTGTATGGAGGTGTGACCGACGGGAACACTACCACCACGTACCTGGGAGCATTGAGTGTTGGCACCGGTGGGGCCCTAACGCAGCCAACTTCGCAAGTGACGCTTGCCACCCCGGGATTCTGGGCCGTAACCGATCCGCAGTAACCTTGGGCTGCGATTGAGGACATCCCGGGAGATTGTCGTGGAGGCCCGCATGCACTGCGGGTCTCTTTTTGTTTTGGTGATGGGCGGTACAATGGAGAAAATGCAGATTCCTCCTGTGCCGACGCTCGTGCACCGGACGCCAAGAAGAGCAACGGATTCTTCATTGCTTGCTCCCATTGCCCGACCGGAACGGCAAATCCGGCAATCGGCGGTGTAACGAGAACGATCAAACCTTTTGCCCGGACGCTTCGTCTGAATAGAGTCAGGGTATAGAGTCAACAACTTGGCCATCAAAATCCGAATTCCGAAGGCAAATGAGAGCGGCGCAGGTAAGTTTCGCGGACTGCCGCGCGACCCCGTACTGCGGGCGGCGCTGTTGGTATTTCTGGTCCTCGCGGTCTCGTTCACCATCTTTTTCTCGTATTTCTATATCAAGTACGACCGGATCATCGAAAAGCGGTTCCGGACGCCGGTATTCGCGAATTCGGCAAAAATCTACGCGCTTCCCCGGGTAGTTCGGAACGGGGAGAAGATCGAAGTCCGCGAAATCGCGGCTCAATTGCGCGAGGCTGGGTATTCGGACAAGGATGGCCAGTCGAAACTGGGGACGTTCCATGTCACCAAGGGTGGGATTGAAATCACGCCGGGAACAGAGTCCTATCATGCGCCCGAATCGGCGCGCATCAGCATCGAAGACGGCCAGGTCACTCAAATCTCGAGTCGCGGGACTGATCTTTCGGCGTACGAACTAGAGCCGCAGCTGGTGACAGCGCTATTCGATGCCGAGCAACGCTCCAAGCGGCAGGTGGTGAAGTACAACGACATTCCTCCCGTGATGGTACAGGCGACGTTGGCGATCGAGGACCGGAGGTTCTTCGAGCACAGCGGGATCAACTTCGCGCGCACGATAGAGGCCGTTTGGGAGGACGTGATCCGGCAAAAGCGTGCGCAAGGTGGTTCGACCATCACGCAGCAGCTGGCGCGTGGTTTTTTTCTCACGCCTGAAAAATCGATCAAGCGCAAAGTGACCGAGATGCTGATTGCCGAGGAACTGGAGCAGAAGTTCACCAAGCAACAGATTTTCGAGTTTTACTCGAACTGGGTGAACTTGGGGCAGCGAGGATCGTTTGCCATCAGCGGATTCGCCGAGGCATCACGCGCCTACTTCGACAGGGATTTGAAAGACATCAGCCTGCCCGAAGCAGCGTTGTTGGCCGGCATTATTCAGGGGCCCAGCCGGCTTTCGCCGTACCGGCACCCCGAGCGGGCGCTGGAGCGGCGCAACCTAGTTCTGGATTCGATGGTCGATACCCATGCGATCACCAGAGAACAGGCGGATAAAGCGAAAGCCACGCCGCTGAAGCTGGCTCCCCCGAACGTAGAGGCGAGCGACGCACCATATTTCGTGGACCTTGTGCGCGATCAACTGATCAGCAGGTTTAGTGAGAGCGATCTGAATGATTCCGCGTACCGGGTTTATACGACGCTCGATCCGGATCTGCAGAAGGCAGCAGCGCAAGCAGTCGACTCCGGGATCAAATTAGTCGACGAGCAGGTCAAGAAATTGCGTACCAAGAAAGTGAAGGTGGGGAAGAAAGTCGAAACCACCGTACAGCCGGGTCCGCAAGCCCAGGTGGCACTGGTAGCGATCGATCCGCATACCGGGGCGGTGCTGGCACTCGTGGGTGGACGGGATTACGGATGGAGCCAACTCGATCATGCAGTGGCGAAGCGGCCGACAGGCTCGATCTTCAAGCCGTTTGTGTACGCGGCGGCCATGAACACGGCGCTCGATGGATCGCCGAATGTCATCACTCCCGCGTCCACCGTGACCGATGAGCCTTCGACCTTCGCCTATGGCGACACGATCTATGAACCGCGCAATTACAAAGAGGAATATCACGGAGACGTGACGCTGCGGTACGCGCTGGCGATGTCCCTTAATAACGCTACGGTTAAGGTTGCGGAAGAAGTTGGATACGACAAGGTTGCAGATCTGGCGAAGTCGGCCGGCATTGCGTCAGTGAAGGCGACTCCGGCGATGGCACTCGGATCCTATGATGCATCGCCGCTGGATATGGCGGGCGCCTATACGGTATTTGCGAACAATGGCGTACGGATTTCCCCGATTCTGATGCGGTCGGTGCGGAACTCGAAGGGTGACGTCATCGCGAACTACAACACCGACCAGCGAGCAGTGCTCGATCCGCGAATCTCCTACGTAATGACCAACATGATGGAGGGTGTGATCAACAATGGGCTCGGATATACGGCGGTGCGTCTGCGCGGGTTTACACCTCCCGCGGCTGGGAAGACAGGTAGTTCGCACGATGGATGGTTCGCCGGGTACACGTCGAACCTGCTGTGCATTGTTTGGGTCGGTTATGACGATTACAGCGATTTGAGGCTGAGCGGCGCCATGACGGCCGCGCCGATCTGGACCGAATTCATGAAGAAGGCCTCGACCCTGCCGCAGTATTCGGACATGCGGGAGTTTTCGCAGCCGTCGGGTGTGGTTGATGTGCAACTCGACAAGGCGACGAACCGTCTGGCGACTCCGAACTGCACCGATGATTACGTGTCCGCTTTTGTGGCCGGGACCGAACCGCACGATACCTGCGAGTCGCAGCAGGGCTTTAAGGGCTTCCTATCCAAGATTTTCGGGAGCAGTGACAAGCCCGTAATGCCGCAGACTCCGGCGCAGGCGGCGAACACGCAAGACCAGAATAATCAGCAGGATCCCAAGAAAAAGAAGGGGTTATTCGGAAAGATCGCCGGAATATTCAAGGATGACAAAAGCTCGGCTCCGGTGTCTAAGCCAGCAGACAGCGGGCAGTCCGCGCCGCACTGATCCGACTTCCGGCCGCTTTCCGGCTTCCGGAAAGTCCGATGATTTTGACGGCCCGGCTTCCTGAACTGTGACACAATAGTGGCATTGCTGGGGGGTGGCCCATGGCTCTCTGCCCGAAGTATTCGTTACTTTCCGTCTCTCTTCTGACGATTGTTGTCCTCGCATTTCCCCTGACATCGACGGCGCAGGTCTCACATTCGGAACAAGTGCAAATTGCGCCACCGCTGATGCGGACGATTGACCCTCCGAGGCCAGATGCAACGGTGTCAGAACTGGAACAGCGCGGGGACGAATTGCGCATGCAGAAGCTGTATTTGGATGCGATTGATTACTATCGCGCGGGGCTAGTGAAGGATCCGAATGCGGCGCGGTTGCTGAATAAGATCGGCATATCCGAATTGATGATGCAGCGTTATCGCGAGGCCAAAAACACGTTCGAGCAGGCGATTAAAGCTGATCGCAAGTTTGCAGATGCTTATAACAACCTGGGCGTCGTGTATTACGAAGAGCGGAAATACTCGCCTGCGGTAAAACAGTACCGGCGTGCTATCGCGGTTGACGGGACCTCGGCATCGTTCTACAGCAATCTGGGCGCGGCGCTATTCTCAAAACGGCAGTTTGATCCGGCTGTGCAGGCGTATCAGAAGGCGATGGAGATCGATCCCGATGTGTTTGAGCGGACATCGCGTGGCGGTGTGCAGGCGCAATTACCGAGTCCGGAAGACCGGGCCCGTTATGACTACACCGTCGCAAGACTTTATGCCAAGATGGGCCTGTCGGATCGCTCTCTGGAGTACTTGCGGAAGGCGATGGAAGAGGGCTACAAGGACCTGAAAAACGTCTACAAAGACACTGAGTTCGCTGAATTGCGCAAGGACAAGCGATTCACAGAGTTGATGGCTGCCAAGAGTCCGGGATTGCCGGATTAGGAACAACCACCTAGCACCTATTACCGTGGCCTCCCACATCGGCCCATGGGTGCGTTTGCAACCTGCAGTCATAAATTTTCAACGATCCACGCAATGGTTGCTCCGCAACGCAGAATCATTCTTGCAAGTCACTTGCCCAGAATGCATTCAATCGTATTAGTGCTAATTTCGGCGCATTTTACAAAGCTTTACAAAATTAGACGGAACTTCCTCTGAAAGAGGTGTTTAATTTTTTCAACATACTCCTGAAAACAACAGGGTGAGTAAGGAGAAACGGTAGAACCCACCGGATGCTGACCCGAGCACGCCCCAAGCAAGCTTCCGGTGGGTTTCTTATTTGGCTTTTAGCTTCTAGCCTCTAGCTCTCGGCCTTTGACCCAGATGAGTCCCCTACTGCAAAGTGGGATGTTCGGTCAGGTAGGCTTCCAGTACCTTCTTCCACTTTCCTTGGGCTTTGAGAAGGAATTCGACTGTATCCCGGAGGGCGCCTTCGCCGCCGGGGTGTGGGGTCGTGTAGTGGGCCTCCCTTTTCACCTCGGCGCGGGCGTTCTGGGTGGCGACCGCCAGTCCAGCGTGGCGCATTGCCGGCAAATCGACGATGTCGTCACCGACAAATGCGGCTTCGTCGAGCCCGAGTCCGGCTTCCTTGATGATCTGCCTGAAGGCAGATCCCTTGTCGTGGATACCTTGGAAGACAAATTCCAGTTTCAGGTCGCGGGCCCGGAGAGCGACGGTTTCCGAGAAGCGTTTGGTGATCAGGCCGGTACGAAGGCCACCAAGCCTCGCGAGCGAAATGGCGACTCCATCGTGAGCATGGAAGCCCTTGAACTCGATCGAACCCTGTGCGCTAAGTTGTGCGTCCTCTTGCGTTTCGTCGTGCTGCGGCAGGAAATACATTTTGCCGTCTGTGAGGACTCCGTCAACATCGAAGAGCAGGAGCTTGATTTTACGGGCACGTGCCTGAGCGGAAATTTTGGGCATCGGTGGGATTCTAACAAGTGCATGGGCATCCCGCCGAACTGGTTGTGATTCTCAATACTGTGGGGCCGCGGCCGTAGGAATAGGTCGTGGCGCGATACTAGCTAAAATCAGGCCTTTTAAGCGGGGAAAAATTGACAGTAAGAAGATCAGTTCTTAACATAAAGGTTATTCCCACTCAGTTCTGGTGTGGGTCAACGGCTGCGTAGCCCGCCGTTGCCAGCGAAAACTTATGATCAAAGTGACACAGCTTACCAAAAGGTATGCGCGGACGACTGCCGTCGATCAGATCTCGTTCGAAGTAGGGAAGGGGCAGATCGTTGGCTTTCTTGGTCCAAATGGCGCCGGTAAGACCACCACCATGCGCATGCTGACCTGCTTCCTGCCACCGACGTCGGGTACGGCTACGGTGGCCGGTTTCGATGTCCTTGAGCAGCCGCTCGAAGTGAAAAAGCGGATTGGATACTTGCCGGAGACGCCACCGATCTACCCTGAGATGGCGACCGCAGAATATCTGCGCTTTGTCGGGAAATTGAAGGGACTATCTGGCGCTGATCTCGAGAAGCGCGTCGACTACGTCTGCGAGCGCTGTGCTGTTGACGACGTAAAGAACAAGCTTCTCGGAAAGTTATCAAAGGGCTACCGGCAGCGCGTGGGACTCGCGCAGGCGATCATTCACAATCCCGATGTGCTGATTCTCGATGAGCCCACTGCAGGGCTCGATCCCAAGCAGATTAACGAAACTCGGGATTTGATTAAGGATCTCGCGGGCGAGCACACGATCATTTTGAGTACGCACATACTGCCGGAAGTCGAACAGACTTGCGAGCAGGTCATCATCATCAACAAGGGAAAACTGGTGGCAACCGACTCGGTGCGCAATCTGCAAGCGCGGGCACGAGGAGCGGAGTCGGTTTTGGTGGAAGTCGCCGGGCGGAATGGGAGCCTGGAGCCGTCGATTGTGCAGCATCGCTTGGAGCAGGTATCTGGCGTAACTCGCGTTCTGTGCAAGCAGCAAGTCGACTCGCGCGCGGTATTTGAAGTCGAGAGCAAGAAAGGCGGGTTCGTACGCGGAGATGTGGCTCGCACGGTCGTTGAAGGGGGCTGGGATTTAAATGAACTGCGTCCGGCCGCGATGAGCCTGGAAGAAGTCTTCCTCCAACTCACAGGCAGTGAGGCGGCGGCTCCGACGGAAGAAACGCCAGTCGAGGTGCAAGCCTGATGAGAAACGTTTGGGTCATTTGCCAGAAAGAGTTGCGAAGTTATTTCGTGTCGCCGGTGGCGTACATCCTTCTGATCATGTTTGGGCTGATCTTCGGATTTTTTTTCTGGAACGCGCTGGGCACGTTCGTCTTCGAGAGCATCCAGTCACAGATGAGCGGACGGTCTTTTCCGATGAATCTGAACGAGTGGATTATTCGGCCGCTGCTGTCGAATGTCGGCGTGATCGGCCTGTTTTTCATTCCATTGATAACGATGCGCTTGTTTGCCGAGGAGAAGCGCACCGGGACAATAGAATTACTGGCGACCTCGCCGATACGCGATATCGAAATCATCCTCGGAAAGTGGTTTGCTGCCGTTGTGCTTTACGCATGCCTCCTGCTATTTACGGCGGTGAATTTTGCATTCCTGTTTAGGTATGGACATCCGGACTGGAAGCCGCTGCTGATCGGCTATCTGGGGCTATTGCTGCAGGCGGGTGCCCTGCTTGCTATCGGTACCTTCATTTCTACGCTCACCAAGAATCAGATTGTTGCCGGAGCTGTGACATTTGGTGTCTGCCTGCTTTTGTGGGTGCTGGAATGGGTGAGCGGATATGAAACAGCGACGTGGGCGAAGGTACTGGCTTACATGTCGGTGATTACGCACTTCGAGTCGTTTGCCAAAGGCGTCCTCGATACCAAGGACGCGGTTTTCTATCTCACAATAATTTTTCTGGGACTGTTTTTCACGACGCGCTCGATGGAGTCCCTGCGCTGGAGGTCGTAAATGGCAAGCCAATGGATTAAGGCGAGACAGACCAAGTACGCCGCGTACGCGGTGACGTACATTCTGGTTGTTATCGCTATCGTTGTTGTGGCGAATGTTTTGGCGGATCGTTACAACAAGTCGTACGACGCGACCGCCAACAAGCGCTATAGCTTGTCAGATCAGACTGCCAAGATTGTTAAGGGCCTGAAGCAACCCGCGACGATCACATATTTCAACCAGAGCACGCGCTTTCGAGACGGAAGGGACCTGCTCGATCAGTACGCCAATCTCTCTCCTAAAGTGCAGGTGAAGTACGTCGATCCAGATAAGGATCCGGAAGTGGCGCGGGAGGCTGGGATCCGCAGCTTGGGCACAGCGGTGGTCCAGGTCGGCGCGAAGCACGAAGAGGCCAAGAGCATGACCGAAGAGGGCATAACGGGTGCCTTCATTCGCGATCTGAAGAGCACGACGCGAACGGTCTGCTTCACGAGCGGGAGCGGCGAACATCAGCTCGATAACAGCGATCGCGAGGGCATGTCGAAGTTCAAGGAGATCCTTTCGAAGGACAACTACGAAAGCAAGTCGGTCGATTTACTGACGAAGGCGGAAGTACCGAGCGATTGCACGACTCTGGTGATTGCTGGTCCCACGAAAAATTACGAACAGCCGGAAGTGGATGCGATCAAGAAGTACGTGGAAGAAGGCGGCCGTGCGTTCTTTATGCTCGATCCGCCACTGAAGCTTGGACATGATGAAATCGCCGATAACGACGCGCTGATGAACCTGTTGCAAAGCTGGGGCGTGACACCGGACAAAGACTTGATCCTCGATCTGAACCCGTTGGGACAAATCGCCGGGGTTGGTCCCGAGGTGGCGATGGTGACGAGCTACGCTTCTCAGCCTATCGTGGACCAGATGCGGGGCACTGCGACTGGGTTCCCGTTGGCGAGGTCGCTTGACATCAAGAACACCGATAAGACCAGCGTTCAGAAGTTGTTTGATAGCTCGAGCACCAGTCTCGCTACCAGCAACTTGAGTTCGCCTGCGGTGAATATGAAGGATCCGAAGAACAAGAAAGGACCGCTGACAATAGCCGCCGCCGGCACCTATAACACCGGCAAAGAGAATTCGCAGGGACGATTCGTGGTGGTGGGTTCATCTACATGGGCCTCGAATCGCTTTCTCGATTTCAACGGCAATGACGATCTGGCCTCCAATGCTATTAACTGGTTGTCGTCGGATGAAGACTTGATTTCAATTCGTCCGAAAGCGCCCGAAGATCGGCGGATCACGATGACAGCTGGGCAGTTGTCATGGGTGCGCGCTGTGAGCCAGTTCGGATTGCCTTTTGCGGTTGTCATTCTCGGCATCTCTGTCTGGTGGAAACGGAGATAGTTTCACTCGTAAGTGGTGAAGCGACATTCGACTACTCATGAAAATACGTGGTCTGCTCATTGCAACAATCGTTTTCGTCGCGCTGGCGGGAGCTCTTTATTGGTCCGATCACCACAAACCGAGCGCGGAAGCGGCCAAGCCGGATGCGGATACGGCGCCGTCGATTCTGAAGCTGGATGAGAACTCCATCACGAAAATCGAACTCAAGAAGAAGGACGCAGCTCCGATTACGCTGGCGAAGAGCGGATCAGACTGGAAAATTACCGAACTGAAACCCGTCGGCGCCGATCAAAGTACGGTTTCGGGAATGCTCTCAACTCTTTCTTCGTTGAATGCCGATCGGCTAGTCGAAGACAAGGCCAGTGATCTGCAACGGTACGGATTGGCTTCTCCGGGGTTCGAAGTCGATGTGACCGAAAAGGACAACAAGACGCAGCGCCTTTTGCTCGGGGATGAGACACCAACCGGTAGTGCGGTCTACACCGCATTGGCTGGTGATCCCCGCGTTTTTACGATTGCGAGTTATCACAAGACGAGCCTGGATAAGAGTCTCAATGATCTCCGAGACAAGCGGTTGCTGACCGTGAGTCCTGACAAGGTCAGCCGACTTGAGATCAGCGGCAAGAATGGTGATATCGAGTTTGGGAGGAGCAAGGACGACTGGCAGATTCTGAAGCCCAAGCCGATGCGCGCTGACACCTACGCAGTGAGTGGACTGGTGAGCAAGCTGACCGATGCGCGCATGGATCTCAGCGGCCCCGATGCGTCAACAAAAGAGGCAGACTTGGCATTCGCCAAGGGAACGCCGATTGCTACTGCAAAGCTGACCGATGAATCATCGACCCAGCAGCTAGAGCTTCGAAAGGACAAAGACAACTACTACGCGAAATCGAGCGTGGTGGACGGCGCATACAAGATCAATTCTGATTTGGGCGATGCTGTAAACAAGAAAGTTGACGACTTCCGCAATAAGAAGCTCTTCGATTTCGGATACGCCGATCCGTACAAGGTCGAGATTCACAGCGGAGCTGAAAACTACTGGTTGATTCGAGGCGGTCAGGATTGGTGGAGCAACGGTAAGAAAATGGATGAGGACAGCGTACGAACAGTCGTCTCCGATCTGCGCGACCTTTCCGCCGATAAATTCGTTGACTCCGGATTTACGACTCCCACCATTGAGACGACCGTTACTTCGCAAGACGGTAAGCGGGTCGAAAAGGTCCAGATTTCCAAGTCCGGATCGAATTACGTTGCGAAGCGCGAAGGTGATCCGTCGCTTTATCAACTGACCTCATCTTCCGTGGACGACCTGCAGAAAGCGCTCGGCGGCATTAAGCCGGCGGCGAATCCGAGCAAACCCGCAAAATAGCACGCAGACGGACGGCCAACCGAGATATCCTCGTCCTTCGTGCCCTCCGTGGTTCAGGATTTAAGACGTTAAGGCGAATGCTTGGCGAAAGCTATGTTTCGGAATAGAATATTCCGATGCAGTCCCTTCCTTCCTCTCTTCTGTGGGCGCACCCTCTCGTTGCAGAGTGGTTTGTTTCGCGATTCGGAACGCCGACTGAGCCGCAGGAGCAAGGATGGCCACATATTCTCGCTGGGCGAACGACCCTGATTTCTGCGCCCACAGGATCCGGTAAAACTCTGGCCGCTTTCCTGGCTTGTATCGATCGCCTCGCGCGTAAGGCTCTCGCCGGTGACCTTAGCGCTCGAACCGAGGTCCTTTACGTTTCCCCTCTGAAGGCGCTCGGAAACGATATTCAGAAAAACCTGGAGGTTCCGCTGGGGGAGATTCTCGCCATGGCGGGCGAGCGCGGCTTGTTGATGCCGGAGATTCGTACCGCCGTGCGCACTGGCGACACGCTGATGCCTGAGCGGCGGGCGATGCTGAAGCGGCCTCCGCACATTCTGGTAACGACGCCGGAGTCGCTGTACATCCTGCTGACTTCTGACAAGAGCAGGCAAATTCTGCGGCATGTCGAGACCGTGATTGTCGATGAAATTCACGCTGTGGCGGATGACAAGCGCGGAGCACATCTGGCGCTGTCCTTGGAGCGGTTGGATGTACTCACTTATCGGAAGCCGGTGCGGATTGGATTATCGGCGACGCAAAAGCCGATTGAGGAAGTGGCACATTTCCTTACGGGAAGCGGACGCGGTAATCCTGTTATTGTGGATGTCGGGCATAAGCGCAAGCTCGAGTTGGCGATTGAAGTTCCGCCGATGCCGCTGGGGCCCGTTGCTTCCAACGAGATGTGGGACACGATCTACGACCGGCTCGTTGGATTGGTGGGCCAACATCGGTCGACGCTGGTGTTCGTCAATACGCGTCGCATGGCGGAGCGGCTTGCGCATCAGTTGGGCGAGCGAATCGGAGTGGAGTACGTTGCCGCGCATCACGGCAGCCTTTCGCGCAAACTGCGGCTGGCAGCGGAGCGAAAGCTCAAAGAGGGGCAAGTGCGCGTTCTAGTAGCGACCGCGTCTCTTGAATTGGGCATCGATGTGGGCTTCGTGGATCTGGTGGTGCAGATCAATTCTCCGCGGGCCATCGCCGTTGCGCTGCAGCGTGTAGGACGTTCGGGGCACTGGCGCGGGGCGGTGCCGAAGGGCAGATTCTTCGCCACCACCCGCGACGATCTGATGGAGTGCGCGGCTCTGGTGCGCGCGATCAAGCTGGGTGACCTGGATCGGCTGATCATTCCTGAGGCGCCGCTGGATGTGCTGGCGCAGCAGATTGTGGCGGCGTGCGCGGCAGAGGGACCAGCGCCAACCCACGCGAATCAACATCGACAGGATGGCGAGGCTAATGCTAACGGTACAGATTCGCGGGCGGGGGCGCCCGCGCCACATACTTCTGACGGGTGGGACGAGGACGAACTCTTCGCTCTTGTGAAGCGGGCTTATCCCTATCGGAATCTTCAGCGCGAAACGTTCAACTCGATTCTCGAGATGTTGTCGGAGGGGATTGCGGCACGGCGGGGGCGGTACGGAGCTTACATCCATCGCGATCGCGTGAATGGGAAGTTGCGCGCACGGCGCGGGGCGCGACTGGCTGCGATCACCAGTGGTGGCGCTATCCCTGACAACTCGCTCTACACGGTTGTCGCCGAACCAGATGGTGCGCTTGTCGGAACTGTGGATGAAGACTTCGCCGTCGAGAGCAATCGCGGCGACATCATGCTGCTTGGAAATTCGTCATGGATCATCCATCGCATTGAGACGAACAACGGCAGGATGCTGGTGCACGATGCGCACGGAGCGCCGCCGAGTGTTCCGTTCTGGCGGGGAGAGGCCCCGGCGCGGACTGAGGAACTCTCGACGCATGTAGGAGAGTTGCGCCAGAAGATCAGCGATCTGCTGCCACGAACTTCGCCGGTGGGATTTTCAGCGACTCAGCCGGAAGTTGCTGCCGCGGTTGCGTGGTTGAAGGATGAGTGCGGACTCGATGATTCGGGCGCCGAGCAGGCGATCGAGTACATCCTGCAAGGACGCGTTGTGTTGGGTGCAGTGCCGACGCAAGCGACTGTGATCGCCGAGAGGTTTTTCGATGAAGGCGGCGGGATGCAGTTGGTGATCCATGCCCCTTTTGGCGGACGGATCAACAAGGCGTGGGGCCTGTCACTGCGCAAGAGATTCTGCCGCGGATTCAATTTCGAGTTACAGGCAGCGGCCACCGATAACGGACTCAACATTGCCCTGGCCGAGCAACACAGTTTTCCTCTGGGCGACGTTTTTCATTTCCTGAATGCCGATACAGTGCAGCCGATTCTGGAGCAGGCCGCGCTGGATTCTCCGATATTTGGCACGCGCTGGCGATGGGATGCGAACCGCGCACTCGCGCTTTTGCGTTTTCAGAATGGAAAGAAAGTTCCAGCGCAGATTCAGCGGATGCGGTCGGATGATCTGCTGGCGTCAGTGTTCCCAGATGCTGCGGCTTGTTTCGAAAACATCGAGGGAGATCGTCAGATTCCGGACCATCCGCTGGTCGGCGAGGTGATGAAAGATGTGCTCGGCGAGGCAATGGACCTGGAAGGTCTGAAGCGAGTGTTGCGGGGCATGGCTTCGGGAGAGATTCGCGTGCTTGCCGTCGACACTCCGGTGCCGTCGCAGTTCTCGCATGAAATTCTGAATGCGAATCCATATGCGTATCTGGATGACGCTCCGCTTGAAGAGCGGCGGGCGCGGGCTGTCGAGATGCGGCGCGTTTTGCCAGAATCTGTGCTGCAGGAAGTAGGTGGGCTCGATCCGGGGGCGATTGCGCAAGTGCGTAGTGAGGCTTGGCCGGATGTACGGGATGCTGATGAACTGCACGACGTGCTGCATTCACTGGTGGCGTTGCCGGAGGAAGCTGTCATCGGTCAGCAATCGTCACTCAGTTCGGCACACGCCGCTCCGGGATTTTCAAAAGTCTGCGAACGGTGGAGAACATATTTTCAATTCTTGATCCAGCAAGGACGGGCCACGGTGGCGGTCGGAGCGGAGGGCGAGACGTCCTCCGGACAGCCGGCGGGACGCCGGCGTTACTGGATCGCCGCCGAGAGGGCGCGATCTTTCCAAACTTTATTTCCCGCCGCGCAGTTTGAAACTGCCGTGGCCGATGTAAACACGACTGAGACCTCTCCTGATGACGCTTTGCTAATCCTTGTACAAGGATGGATGTCAGCCGTGGGGCCCACGTCGGCTTCTCAACTCGGACATCTGTTGGGACTTCCGGCTTTCGAAATTGAAAAAGGCCTGCTGCGGATGGAAGCAGCGGGAACCGTGCTGAGAGGACAATTTACCGGAGCCGTCAGCACGCGCGCGGGGGCGCAGGCGCTACACGAACCGGAGATGGAGTGGTGTGAGCGGCGGCTTTTGGCTCGCATCCATCGGTTGACGGTCGGGATGCTGCGGAAGCAGATCGAGCCTGTTACGGCGGCTCAATTCCTGCGATGGCTGCTGCGGTGGCAGCATGTGGCTCCAGGATCGCAGGCAAATGGCGAGCGTGGCACGCTCGAAGTATTGCAACAACTGCAAGGATTTGAAATATCCGCAAACGCATGGGAACGCCAGGTATTGGCCCGGCGAATTTCCGATTACGATCCAAAGTGGCTGGATCAACTCTGTCTCACTGGCGCGGTTGGCTGGGGAAGATTGTCGCCGCATCCGGCGACGCTGGAATCGGCCGGGTCGGCGAACGGGACTGCTCCTCGGCAGCGGAGAGTGATTCCAACGAGCGTGGCTCCGATTACATTCTTTGTGCGAGAGGAAGCGGATTGGATGGGGGTACGTCCCAACCCCCACTCAGTCGCAACGGATGCGACTAGGAGGCACCCGGAAGTTCTGGGTTCATCCCAGGGAAGCGGATTGAGTCATGGCGCTCAACTCGTCTTCGAATTTCTGAAGCAACGGGGGGCTTCGTTTTTCGCCGACATTGTGCGAGGAACCGGCAAGTTGAAAGCTGAGATCGAGACCGCTTTGTGGGAGCTGGTTGCGGCGGGGTTGGTTACAGCCGATGGTTTCGACAACTTGCGATCGCTGATTGATCCGAAACGGCGGGCTGGGCAGGGAAGTGGACGGGCTTTGCGTCCGAGGCACAGTGCGGGACGGTGGGCTCTTCTCCATGCCGATGCTGCGGGCGATAGGCCCCGAGCAGTGGAGGCTGCGTGCTGGATGTTGCTGCGGCGATACGGAATCGTGATCCGAGACGTGTTGGTACGAGAATCGAACTTGCCTCCCTGGCGGGAGCTATTGATGGCGTTCCGAAGACTTGAGGACCGTGGCGAGATTCGTGGCGGCCGTTTCGTCGACGGTTTCTTGGGAGAGCAATTCGCTTTGCCAGTCGCAGTGGAATCTGTGCGAGCGATGAGAGGTCTGCCATTGAGCGGAGATACGATCACTTTTTCGGCGGCGGATCCGTTGAACTTGGTCGGTATTCTCGTGCCCGGGGAGCGCGTGCCCGCTATCTCGGGAAGAACGGTCAGCTATCGCGACGGAGTGGCGGTTCTGCCGGAATCTCAGGCTCAGACCATTCAGGAAGTGGCTGCGGGTTAGGCGGCAGCTCCAAGCCCACTACGATGTACTCCAAGAAAGAAAAAAGGCCAGAAGTCCGATGAGGGGGTCCCCCGGACTTCTGACCCGCGATCTCGGCGAGAACTGCACGAAAGCGCTTCCCCCATCGCTTTGCCGAGCATCCGCATTTCCCTGAAATGCAATCGGCGTACCAAAATGAAATGAAGACCAACGAGTCCCCCTTTATCCTCTGGCAACCTTAAGAAATGAAAGCATTTATTGTTTGCTGTTGCGCAGCAGGGTAAACCTTAATAAGTCGGTTGATCATCGCAAAATGCTATCCATTCAGATAGTCTGACTAACTGTTCGGATATCGGAAAAATCGCCGCCAAGGACATGCAAATCTGTCCCGGCTGTGATAAGAAATTGTGCACTGCATCCGGAGACCTGATTGCGGCCAAGACTGCTGGTGATTGCGGGACCCTCAAAAGACTCCACGATTTCCTTGCCCGACGGAGAAGCTACGATTGGCCGGGACCCAACGAATGTCGTAGCGCTTATCGATCCGTCTGTTTCACGAAAACACTGCTTGCTGCGGCGTGAGGATGACCGCTTTCAGATCAAGGATCTGGAAAGCAGAAATGGAACGCTCGTAAATGGCGAACTTGTCAAGGAACAATGGCTGCGCCATGGCGACGAGATCGTGACCGGAGATTCGGTGTTTCTGTTTCTGCTGGAGGAAGATGAGCGTATTGCTTCGATCAGCCGGGTCGAGTTCGAAGATGGTCAACCGACCACGGATACCAAGGTCCTCCATCCTAAGGAGGTTTTGTACCTGCAGCCGGACCGGCTGTTGCGGGAATTACCAGCCACTTCGCAGGTGGCCCGGAATCTAAGCGCGCTGCTGAAAATCAGCCGCGTGGTGCATGCCATTCGTGATCTCGAAGAACTGCAGGCGCAACTGCTGGACCTTATCTTTGAGGTCGTACCTGCCAGTCGCGGAGCCATTCTGCTTACTGAAGGCGCCGGGCAGGAATTCAACTGCATGTATGCCCGGACGCGGCATGCCGGTCAGCCGCAACTGGTGAAAGTGAGCCGCACGATTGCGCGACAGGTCATGAGAGAGAACGTCGCCATTCTCGGAGTGGACGTTCCGGCGAGTGGAGCTTTGCGGGATGTGGAGAGTCTCGTGGCTTCCGAAGTGCGCTCCCTTTTATGCGTTCCCCTGAGTGTGTTCCAGAGAATGATTGGGTGCATTTATCTCGACAGCACCAATACCATAAACCGGTTTCACGAGGATCATTTGCAACTGATGGCGGCAGTTGCGGGCGTTTCGGCGATTGCACTCGATAATGCGCGAAGGCAGCAATGGCTGGAGCAAGAAAACCAGCGCCTAACGATGGAGGTTCGGCAAGACCAAAGCCTAGTTGGGGAAGGCACGCGCATGAAGGAGATATTTCAGTTCCTGGCACGCGTGGCTCCAACGGATTCCACGGTGCTGATTGAAGGCGAAAGCGGTACAGGAAAAGAGTTAGCTGCTCGAGCTTTACATCGCAATGGTCATCGAGCAAATCGTCCGTTTGTGGCGATCAATTGCGCCGCTATCCCTGAGACGTTACTCGAAACTGAGTTGTTCGGCCACGAACGCGGTGCGTTCACAGGGGCAGCTGCCCAGAAGAAGGGCCGGCTTGAGATGGCGGATGGTGGCGTCGTTTTCCTGGACGAAATCGGTGAATTGGCGCCGCAACTCCAGGTGAAGCTCCTGCGGGTTCTGCAGGAGCGCGAATTCGAGCGGGTTGGCGGAACGCATTCAATCAAACTCGATATACGTCTTATCGCGGCGACAAACCGCGATCTAGAGGAAGCAGCGCGCAAAGGAGAATTCCGCCAGGACCTTTATTACAGGCTCGCGGTAGTGAATTTGACGATGCCTCCGTTGCGCGAACGGCGAGACGACATTCCGATGTTGACACGGCATTTTGTGCAGAAACATGCGAAGCGCTGCAAGGTGAAAGCCAAGCCGGTCTCACGAGAAGCGATGGCTGCGCTTGTGAACTACGATTGGCCTGGCAATGTTCGCGAACTGGAGAACGCCATTGAGCGCGCGCTGGTGTTGGGTTCCTCCGATTCGATTTTGCTCGAGGACCTGCCTGAGTCGGTCGTAGAACAGAACTCTCCTGCCGAAACACACGAAGGAAAGTATCACGCGCAGGTGAAACAACTGAAGAAGCAGTTGATCCTTGATGCCGTCGAGCAGAGCGGCGGAAACTACGTGGATGCCGCCGGCATTCTTGGTTTGCACTCCAATTACCTGCATCGGCTGATCAAAAATCTGGGAATCAAAGAGGAATTGAACCAGGCAGTCCGTGGACGGGGGAAGATGTCGGGCGGCGCAGCATAGACCCGTATTTCACCTCTGGATGGAATCTCCCTTCACTGCGGCAGAGTGAGTTGCAATAGGCGAGCGGGGTCCAGATAAGTTCCTTCCCACCGAACCGCAACGTGGAGATGCGGGCCCGTGGCTCGGCCCGTGCCTCCGCTGAGACCAATCTCCTGACCTCGCTTCACAGTCTCTCCTTCCTTTACCTTGAATTCTGAGAGATGGAAATAAAGTGTAAGCAGTCCTTGGCCATGGTCGATGACCACGCAGTTGCCTTCAAAATATAAGAAGCGAGCTAGCAATACGGTGCCGTTGTTCATAGCATGAACCGGAGTTCCGGTGTGCACACGGTAATCAAGTCCGAAGTGAGGACGCTGCGCGACTCCGTTGAAGATTCGTTGGGAGCCGAAGACGTCGGATGTGGCTGCGTCGACGGGGGCTGAAAAATCGCCGCGCCATTCGCGGTCGGGAGTCACGCGACCGAGGTATTCCTGCTTGACCTTGACTCCTTCGGCGATTTCGGCTTGTTGTTCGGGACTCGGTTCAGTGAACTTCTTCTCGACTGCAAGTTGCACTTTGATCTGTGGATAAACCGCCCGACCAACTACAAACGTATTCTTGAAATGGATCGGCTCTTTGGCACCCGTTGTCTGGCCAGTCATTTCGAGGGAGTACTTGCCGGGCTTTGTCTCGATGCTGACTCCTGCCAGGGCAAAGCAGGTTTTTCTTGTGCCATTGCAGTTGAAGACGAGACTGTGGCCCAGCCAGGTGCCGGTTAAGGATTCGACTTTGACAGGTGCGTGCAATTCAAAGAGTACCGGAGCGCCGTTAAGCAGTTTCGGAGGACGCGCCGCAACTGACCAAGGAGCCGCCCAAGCCACCGAGCCCAGCAACACAGATAGGAGACAACCCGTTGCGGATTGACTGAGGAGAACCAGGGACTTCACTTCCACAGCCTAGCATCCCTGGCGTTTCCGCAGTCTATAATCCGGCGATGCGAATCCGAGTATTTACGGGACGCTTACGGAAGCGAGACCGATTCTGAAACAGCAGATACCAGTACAAGACTCCAAACGGGCTGAGACAAGTGAAACTGCGCCAAGGTTGGTGCGCGGTCTAAACGTCTGGCATGCAACATCGATTGTGGCTGGAACCATCATTGGCAGCGGAATATTCCTTGTTCCGGCCGAAATGATGCAGGCTGTGGGTTCTGCTGGCCTCGTTTATCTGGCATGGGTTGTCGGCGGTTTTCTTTCATTCTTCGGTGCTCTGACCTACGCCGAATTGGGGGCGGTGCGTCCATTCGCCGGAGGAGAGTATGTGTACGTGCGGGACGCCTACGGCCCGCTACCGGGATTTTTGTATGGATGGACCTGGTTTTTGATCGCCAAGCCGGCCTCGATCGCAAGCGTGACCGCAGCGTTAGTGCGGGTGTTAAGCACATTCTCAGTCTTCGGCTTTTTGCCGCATGCTCTTCTTTCGTGGCAGGTCACTTCAACACGAGTTCTGACGGTCAATTACGGGCACCTGATAGCCGTTGCTGCCACTGTCCTGATTACGACCCTCAATTACATCGGTGTGCGGAAGGCGGGTAATTTTCAGTTCGCCTTCACGGTGCTCAAGGTTGGCATGATCCTTACGGTTGCGTTCGTTGCGTTTACGTCGACATCGGGATCGTGGAGCAATTTCGGAACGACCTTTGCCGGGGCAAAGGGGGGAATCGCCGGATTCATGGCAGCGTTAGTTGCCGCTTTGTGGGCATATGACGGTTGGAATGATCTGAACATGGTCAGCGAAGAGATCGAGCGCCCCGAGCGGACGATACCGATTGCGCTCATTGCTGGAGTGGGGCTCGTGGCTGTTCTCTACATCGGAATGAATGCGGGCATCCAGCGCGCATTGCCAGCGAGCGTCATCGCCCAGTCCGCGGTGCCCGCAGCTGCTGCCAGTGAAGCAGCGTTGGGGCGTTTAGGAATTTCGTTAGTATCAGTGGGAATGATCTTTTCGATGTTGGCTACGCTGAATGGAACCATCATGAGCGGGGGGCGTGTTCCGTTCGCAGTTGCGCGCGATGGATATTTATTCAAGGCGCTCGCGGAAGTTCACCCCGTGTTTCATACTCCGTCGCTGGCACTCATCATTCAAGCTTTGGTGGCGATCCTGCTGATCGTGCTAGGCGGTGCATTCCGCGAACTTTTTTCACTGGCAATTTTTGCGGAGTGGCTGTTCTACATGGTTGCCGCAAGCACGATTTTCGTCTTTCGAAGGCGTGAGCCCGACGCGACCCGGCCTTATAAGACTGCTGGATATCCTGTCGTTCCGGCGCTATTCATTGGGACGGCAGCCGTTCTTCTTTACTACACCTTCATGAGCAACCTGCAAGATTCGATTGCGGGATTGGTTGTAATTCTCCTCGGGATTCCCGTTTATCTTTGGTTTGCGCGCCAGAAAGCGAAAGCGGTGAATTAGGGTCGCGAGCAAATCGTCGCATTCGTATCCAAGAACTGTTCTGTTGATGAGACTGATGCGTTTTCTTTCTATGCCAGATCAGAAAGCCTTGATATTCAGCACGCCCCGACTTCCTTATCTTTTTAAATAGGGAATTCGAGGACATGGCCCAGAATTTTCTGGATGATTCTCGATTTCCTCCACTATAATGCGCCCACTCTGGGCCGGAGGGTCATCGGTCTGACCCATAACAAGCACAGAAATCTTGGAGGCGTGGGCGGTCGCGGTCACAGCAACTCGCGCTGATCTCTTCGCGCGGGGGATGTGTGCAACGCCTTCATCCCGTGGGGGCCATGCGTCATGAAGCGATTCCAGCCGCAATTCAGCAGCATACTACGCGCACAACAGCCATCTGTACGTTTGGCTGCACTCGCCGCCTGTTTTTTCATCGTATTGGTATTGCTCTCGTCGATGGCTGTGGCGCAATCATCGACCCAATTGAATGGAAGCGTGTCGGACCCATCTGGGGCAATTATTGCCGGCGCCAAGATCACCCTCACGGACGCGGCAACCGGGCTCCAGCGCAAGACAAGCAGCAACAGTGCGGGTCTCTATCAATTTCTCGAGGTACCGCCTGGCGACTATCAACTGGACGCGAATGCGAGCGGCTTCGCTCCTATCGTCTCCAAAGTGACCCTCGTCGTGAAAACTCCTGCTACGGTAAATATCAAATTTCAGGTTGCAGGCGTGGAAACGTCAGTAACGGTTGAGGGGCAGACGCCGCTCATCAATCGGACGGACGCGTCGCTCGGCAATACGATCGAGGAAAACCAGATCGGGGAGTTGCCGATTGCCGACCGGAACGTGGTGCAGTTGTTGAGCCTGCAACCCGGTGTCGCTTACCTGTCGGGAGCCGCGGACGACAACAAAGCGACCGACACGCGCAGTGGGGCAGTTAACGGCATGCGCAGCGATCAATCGAATGTGACCCTCGACGGAATTGGGGTGAATGATCAGAACTTTGGATATGCATTCTCGAGTGTTCTGAATGTGCCACCGGATTCTGTTCAGGAGTTTCGCGTCACGACCGCCAATTCGAACGCGGATTCCGGCTATTCGAGCGGAGCGCAGGTTTCGCTTGTGACCAAGAGCGGAACCAACAGTTTTCATGGGTCGGCATACGAGTACAACCGCAACACGGTTTTCAGTGCCAATGATCCCTTTCTAAAATATGCGCAGCTAGGCAGTGGAGAACCGAATACGGCGCCCAAGCTTTTGAGAAATGTGTTTGGAGCGACCTTCGGTGGGCCGATTAAGAAGAACCGTCTTTTCTTCTTTACAAACTATGAAGGGCGTCGCGATGCGCAAGGTTTTAGCGTGTTACGCACGGTTCCCAGCCCAACTTTGAGGGCGGGTGATCTCGTTTATCTTTGCGCGGTAGCCGCTCAATGCCCCGGCGGCACCGTCAACGGCGTTTCTGGCGTCAGGCCTGGCTATTATGCCCTGGGTCCGGCTCAGATCAAGGCGATGGATTCGCCGCTACACATCGGCGTGAGTCCCGCAGTTCAGAGCATTCTGAACCAGTATCCGGCGGCAAACGAGAATTCGGGAGATGGATCGAACACACTTGGATACCGGTTTGCTTCGAATGCAGACTCGAGCTTCAACACTTACATTGCGCGGATGGACTATCACATCACTTCAAGCGGATCCGAGACGCTGTTTGCGCGGGGAGAGGCGCAGAATTTCAAGGAGCCCGGAACCCAACAATTTCCAGGGCAATCCGCGGCAACAACGACGTTGGATGATAGCAAAGGCATCACCATTGGTCTCACATCTCTGCTGAATCCCAGACTGATTAACGATTTCCGATGGGGATTTATCCGGCAGGCTGGGAAGACCGGAGGTAATAATCTTGATCCCGGTATCTATCTGGATGGAATCGACAATCTGGTTCCATTCGCACCCGACCAGCGTGCCATTACATTCTCTGTGCCGGTGAATCAGTTCACTGAGAACTTGAGTTGGACTCACAAGAATCACACGTTTCAGTTTGGAACTGACCTGTTCTTGATCCGTAACAACCATCTCAGTTATCAGAATTCATTTTCTGACGCGCGTACGAACGCGGTTTATCTGAACACGGGAGGAATCGCTGGCACGTCAAGTCCACTTGATCCTGGAAACAACGGATATCCGGCAGTGGATGGCAACTTTGGTCCGAACTATGACAGCGCTGCAACGATTGTGATGGGCATTTTTCCGGAAGGCGACGGGATCTACAACTTCGCTCGCAACGGCAGCGCCTTGCCACAAGGCACTCCTATCAATCGGCGCTACGCTATTAATGATTACGAGTTTTTCGGGCAGGATACGTGGCGCGTGACCCCGCGCATAACACTTACGTACGGCCTGCGATGGGTACTCGAAGCACCGCCTTACGAGACCAGTGGATACCAGGTGGCCCCGTGCATCGAAGCCGCAGGTGGCGGATGCACAAATCAGAATGCCGCGGATTGGTTCAATAACACCGTGGGCCTGGCAAATTCGGGCCAACCTGCCAACAACGCGGGAGAAATTTCGTTCCGTCTCGGTGGACCTGTGAATCACGGTCCGGGTCTGTGGAATTGGGACAAAAAAGATTTTTCTCCTCGAATTGCGTTGGCATGGGCGCCGGATACGGGAGATGGATGGGTTTCTAAGGTCCTCGGCAAGAAAGATCAGTTTTCTTTTCGTGCCGGGTACAGCATCATGTACGACCACTTCGGTGTCCCGGTCGTGAATACTTTTGATCAAAATGGTTCGTTCGGTCTTTCCACGAAATTGGGGAACCCGGCCGGTGTGGTTTCGCCCGCCAACGCGCCGCGGTTCACCTGCCTCACGCCAGGTTCTTCTGGTCAGTCCTGCTTGCCCGAGCCATGCCCATCGTTGAATCAACCGGGTTGTCTGTTTGGGCCTGCACCGAATGGTGGATTCCCTTACACTCCGGGAAACACTGCGTTCGCTATTAATTGGGGGCTTGATCAAAGCGTAAAGACACCTTACACGCATGTGTTCAACCTGTCCCTCGCCCGACAACTTTCGTCTCGTACTTCGTTGCAAATAGCCTACGTTGGGAGTGTAGGTAGGCGTCTCTCGCTGCAGGACGATTTGGCGATGCCGATAAACTTGACGGACCCAACGAGCAATACGAAATACTTTCAAGCCGCGACCATGCTCTCGCAAGCAGCTGCTGTCGGTACCAGTGTGAATCAAATCAAACCAATTCCGTTCTTCGAAAACGTCTTCCCGGGATACTCCGGAGCAGCAGCCGCAATCCAAGGGAATGGTTTGAACTGCGCACCGGGACACTATCCGTCAGCTCCGACTGCTACGCAGAACATATACGAACTCTGGAACTGTTTCCCGCATAACGAAACGTTCTCTCTATTCGAAATGGACCTGCCGGATTCGATCACTCAATTAAGTCCCGCACTTCCGAATAGCAAGTTCGGCCCGAATACGTTCTACCACGATCAATTCAGCTCCTTATATGCATGGCGGAACTTGGGCACTTCGGATTACAACGCTCTTCAAGTCACCTATAACGTTCGCTTCTCAAACATTCAGGGACAGTTGAACTACACATTCTCGAAATCGCTGGATGAAGCCTCTGCTGCCGGCAGAGTGGGTGCCTACGAGGGGACGGGTGGTACAGGCAGCGACCTGAATGGCGGTGGAATCGTAATCAATTCGTACGCTCCGCTATCGCTGCGCGGACTATCGGACTTCAACGCATTCCATCAGATCAATGCGAATCTGGTGTACCTGCTTCCGTTCGGGAAAGGGCAGCGCTTTCTCGGTGACGCGGGCACGCTGCTGAATGAACTGGTCGGCGGGTGGCATGTGTCAGGAATTTTCCGCTGGACCAGTGGGTTCCCCATCACTGTCGACAACGGATTCACATGGGCAACGAACTGGAACATTGAAGGCGATGCGATGCCAAACGGGCCAGCTCCGAAAGCCGGTAGTACGAAAAATGCCATCGTCAATGGCCAGGGAATTGGGCCGGACATTTTTCAGGATCCTGCGGCGGCTGAAGCCGCTTTCCGTCCGGAATGGCCGGGAGAGTCCGGTGTTCGTAATAGCGTGATTGGGGATGGCATGTTCAATATCGACACCGGTGTCAGCAAAGATTTCTCTCTCGGTGAGGAGCGGCGCCTCGAGTTCAGTTGGCAGGCGTTCAATGCGACAAACTCCGTGCGCTACGACGTACGCGGAGCACAGCCATCGCTGTCGTACGATCCGACACAATTCGGAAAATACTTACACACACTGACCGTTCCACGCTTCATGCAGTTCGCACTGAGATTTGTGTTCTGATTGGGATTCGCAGGCCTGCAAACAGTTCGCGCGCAAGAGGGCTTGAAATCAAGAGCCCTCAACCGGGCTTCAGATGCGGGTTTTCAGCCCTTCTGGTACATAAAAATTACAAAGCGACGTTGATCGAGGTTTGCGGCTTGGCTATACTGGCGTTTCTGTATTTCACTATCCGTAATGGCCCGTATGCACCTGGAAGGTAATCGGGGTTACACGTTAAGGCAAGTTACGGAGCAAGCCAGCGCCGCAGTGAACGTCAGTAGCACCCGGGTGTAGCAAGCCTCAGCACCCTTCTGGCCATGGCCGACTACAGGGTTTTCCCTAGCTAGTCGTTGCCCAGGGATCTTCCGCTCGAGAGCCCGCCAAATACCGATAACGAGGTTGATTATGTTTTTTGCTCTGCATAATCCTGGGCGGAAGGATCACGCCTACAAGAGCTTTCTTCTGAGACGAGCGGTTCATACCGCAAGCCTGGCTGCAATCGCCGGGTTGGTGGCTTGTGGCGGCGCACGGAATTCTGTGACCTCGCCTAACAATAACCCTAATGCGACGTTGAGCGTTAAGGCATCGCTTCCCGCGGGAACCGAAGGAACGACATACAAGGGTCGAGTTAGCGCGAGCGGCGGTACATCTCCTTACAGCTACGCCGTTGTTTCGGGCCAGATGCCTCAAGGGGTGAATCTGGATCGTGTATCTGGGAGCGTGTCCGGAACTCCGAGCGCTTCAGGAAATTTTCACTTTGCCGTTTCTGTCTCAGATGCAAACGGAAATTCAAGGGAGCAATCACTGAAGATTGCGGTGGCGAGCCAAACAGCGCCGGCAGCTACAAATCCTCCGCCGACCAGTCCACCGCCCAGCAATCCACCACCGAATAATCCTCCCGCCAGCAATCCGGCGCCAAGCACTCCACAACCGACCAGTGACTCGAGTGGAAACGCGTTTTCGAATCTGCAAGCGTCCGGCGGATGGGCACAATACGGACAGGGAGCGCCGAATTTTGTGGATTGCTCACCTTCGCCGTGCGACGGAATCCAGTTCTCGATGTCGCAAAATCAGTCCTCTCCATCGCTGAGCGGCAACTCCACGGTCTATTGGGTTGGAGGGAGCACTCCCTATTCCGACGCACTGTGGAACAATCACCTTATCGGGGATGGCTCGTCGCAGGGAATGAACGACAGCAATCATTCGCTTGTGCCTTCGATCCAAAACTTCACCTACGATGTGGATTTCTACGGCGATGACCTCGGCGTCTCGCAAGCGCTCGAGTTTGACATCAATCAGTTCTTCGGTAACATGGGTTTCATCTTTGGCCACGAGTGCCGTGTCGCCGGCGGAAACGAGTGGGATATCTGGGACAATTCCAAAGGCAAGTGGACACCGACGGGCATCCCCTGTCATCCAAAGAGCGGCGACTGGAATCACCTGACGCTAAAGGTGCAGCGTACGTCGGACAATCATGAGACCTATCAGTCGATCACGTTGAATGGGCAGACTGCCAACCTGGGTTGGACGTTTGAGAATGGTCCAACCCCAGGCTGGTATGGCGTCACCGTCAATTTTCAGCTGGATGGAAACGTTAAACAAGATCAGTACAAAGTCTATCTCGACAATTTGAAGCTGACGTATCAGTGAGTGAAGTTAAGGTTGAGAGGGCCCCCGGTCAGCATGACCGGGGTTTTGACTTTCCGGGGCGTCGGTGTGGATTAGGACCCATTGATTTTCTTGTACTATGTTTCGGGCTCTTTATGCATCGATGATTTTGCACGATGCTAATGCATCCAGGCATAGCACCGCAAGAACCGTAGGTTAAGGTCAGGAAAGTACAAAATCCAAACACTTATGACGAGAGATGGTGGATGTCATGAAAAAGGACTGTTCACAGAGCGCACGATCCTGATTGTTTGCATTGTCCTGGGTGCATTACAGGCCTGGATCTGCCGGTACCAAATGATTTCGGACGGTGTGTCTTACCTCGACATAGGGGACGCATACTTTCGGGGTGATTGGTCGACTGCGATCAACGCTTATTGGAGTCCGATGTATTCCTGGTGCTTAGGCCTTGCTCTGTATCTTGTGAAACCTTCGATATGGTGGGAATTCGTCACCGTTCACGTCGTTAATTTGATCATCTACGTGGTGGCTCTCTTCTGTTTTCGGTTTTTCCTTCGTTCGGTTTTGCGAGCCCTCAAGGAGAGCGATACAAAGGGTTCTGACGATTCTGCTGCTTTGCCTGAAAGCGCTCTGCTAGTCGTTGGGTATAGCCTCTTCCTCTTGTGTTCTCTGGTACTCATTGGTGTTGGTACTGTCACTCCAGATCTTCTAGTCGCAGCCATAGTGTTTCTAATCGGAGGCTACCTGATAGATCTGCGTTTTCATCACTCGTACCAGAAGTTTGCGATCTTCGGGGCGTTGAACGGAGCAGCCTATTTGGGTAAAGGTATTATGTGCCCTCTGGGATTCGGTTTTCTGGCGATTTTGTTGTTTTCCGGCAGGAGATCCAAGACCAGAGTATATGGCGTTATCCTGTCTACGTTGATCTTCCTGATGGTGTGTGCGCCATTCGTCTTTGTTATCTCCAAGGCAAAAGGGAGATTGACTTTTGGTGATACCGGAAAGCTAGCCTATGCCGGCCTGGTCAGCCCAGGTACGCCGCAGATCCATTGGCAGGGCGAGCCGGGAGGAAGCGGCACTCCGCAACATTCCACCAGACAGGTTCTGGAAAACCCTCGCGTCTTTGAATTTGGCGAGCCGATTAAAGGAACGTATCCCCCCTGGGATGATCCCTCATACTGGAACGAGGGGGTACAGCCGCGTTTCCGCCTGCGAGCGCAACTCCGGGTGCTAGTAGAGAGCGGCTTCGTTTACGAGAAGTTGCTGCGCAGAGAGTTGGGACTGCTTGCCGGCGCCCTCATATTGCTCTTCATCGGCGGAAGGCCAACGCGAAGGGCGATTGTTGCCAATTGGCCACTATTGGCAGTAGCGTGTCTTAGCCTTGTCGCTTACTCACTTGTGCTCGTTATCGCGCGGTACATCGGCGCATCAATGGTTTTCTTATGGCTGGCAATCTTTGCCGGGATTCGACTCCCGAAAGATGAGAAGTTAAGCCGCATCTCGAAATATGTTGCTGTGGCTGTGGCAGCCACAATCCTTGTCTCTGTCATGGGGCAGATCGGGGACCAAGCGTTTACCGCGCTCACCGTCGGTCCGGAACCATCAGCGAGGGATCAAATAAAAGCGGCGCTCGGGTTAGAAAGCATGGGACTGCGGGCGGGAGACCATGTCGCGGTCATCGGTTCCGGAACCCTCAATCATTGGGCCCGATTGGGCCGGTTCAAGATTGTCGCGGAGGCTGCAGCCTCTGGCCCGGCGCGCGAGTTTTGGGCCACATCAAGAGAACGCCAAAATTTGGCGTATGAACTCCTAAGCAAGGCCGGGGCTAGGGCGATCATTGCATGGAACCCACCTTCGACACAAACGGATCACTGGAAACAAATTTCGGATACTGACTACTACGCCTACTTTTTCGCGAAGTAGAGTTGGTGGATCTTTCTTGGGAATTCTTATTATCATTTCGTGACCTCGCTGTTATCATTCTCAAAACTTTACAACTTGGTAGAGGTTGCAGATCCCTGCAGAGGAGTTGAATTGTGGGTGTTGCCCTCAGAGTGGAAGCGGATCATCAGCAGGTACCCATCCCGGTCCAAGATACGGAAACAATAGAAGTGTCGGTCGTGATGCCATGTCTGAACGAGGCAGAAACACTTGAGACTTGCATCGTGAAGGCGTGGCGGGCCTTGCAGCAAGCAAACATCTCGGGAGAAGTGGTGGTCGCGGACAATGGCAGCACGGATGATTCGGCGGACATCGCGAAACGGCTGGGGGCGAGAGTTGTGAATGTGCGAGCCAAGGGATACGGCAACGCTCTTATGGGAGGGATTGCGGTTGCAGCGGGCAAGTATGTGGTCATGGGAGATGCGGACGACAGTTACGATTTTGGACACATCCCGCGATTTGTGGAGGGACTACGTAACGGCGCTGACCTGGTGATGGGAAATCGCTTCCGAGGCGGGATCCAGAAGCAGGCGATGCCAGCGCTGCATCGTTATTTTGGGAATCCTGCGCTGACCAGACTGGGACGGCTGTTTTTTGGAAGTCCGGTTGGAGATTTTTACTGCGGCCTGCGCGGATTTCGGAAAGAAGCCTACGAACGCATGGCTCTTCGCACGACCGGTATGGAGTTTGCGACAGAAATGATCGTGAAGGCCACGCTGCTTCGGTTGCGAGTCGCGGAAGTGCCTACCACTCTGTCGCCGGACGGTAGGAGTCGTCCTCCTCACCTGCGTACTTGGCGTGATGGATGGCGTACCTTACGCTTTTTTCTACTTTACAGTCCCCGCTGGTTGTTTCTCTATCCCGGGATGGTACTCATGCTGCTGGGATCCGTGCTGGGTCTGTGGCTGTTGCCAGCGCCGAGGGTGGTTGGGAGCGTCACGTTCGACGTTCACACGATGGTTTATGCGGCTGCTTTCGTTCTTCTTGGATTCCAAGCGATCGCCTTCGCAGTATTCACGAAATTCTTTGCCATTTCCGAGGGCTTGTTACCGCCCGATCCGACTCTGGATAGATTATTCCAATACATCACTCTCGAGGTCGGACTTGCCGTGGGTACGCTCCTGACGTTCGCCGGGCTCGCAACATCGGTGTACGCGGTGAGCGCATGGGGAAGCAAGCACTTCGGGCCACTCGACTACTCTCACACCATGCGCCTCGTCATTCCATCCATGCTATTTCTCACGTTGGGCGCGCAGACAGTCTTCGCCAGCTTCTTCATGAGCGTTCTAGGGCTGCGTCGGCGATGAATACAAAGAGGCAGGCGCTGGTCTCAGCGCAGCCTGTTCAGCATCCTTGGCGAGAGGTTTTGCATAGGGCTCGTGATCCCCGTTTCCTCGCCGACAGTGCGCTTCGATTAATGATGCAGGGATGGGACCTGGTTTCGCCACTGGAATTTTCGCGGTTTTACCGCCAAGTTCGCGCTTGTACCATGTGCAGCAATGCGCGCTTGCGCGGACTGTACCGAGCCTTGCATTACGTCGTCAGCCGCGACATTCCTGGAGATGTGGTGGAATGCGGGACCGCAAAGGGGGGCAGTGCGGCTCTTATGGCTCTAACCATCCGCCAGCTCAATTCTCAACGAAAACTCTGGCTCTTTGATACTTTTGAGGGGCTTCCTGCACCGAGCTCGGAAGATCCGGACTTCGAACTCGCTGATCTTTTCACCGGAACATGTGTCGGAACGGTGAACGAGGTGCGTGAATTGTTCCGCCGCCTTGAAGTCTTGGAAGACGTCGAACTCGTCAAAGGATTGTTTCAGCAAGCTCTGCCGGTTACTCCCGTATCGTCTATTTCACTTCTCCATATCGATGGGGACTGGTACGAAAGCGTGAAGGTCTGTTTGGAGTTTTTATATGACAAGGTCGAGCCTTACGGCGTGATCCAGTTTGACGACTACGGGTATTGGAAGGGCGCGCGCAAGGCGGTCGACGAATTTTTAAACCAGCGTGGCATCCATGCGCCTCTGAGGCGACTGGACTATTCAGGACGGTTTCTGATTAAACCGGGCAGCTCTCGACGGCTGCAACACCGCGATGAAGTGAAGTTTTGCGCCGAATAGCCAGTCGGCGGCCTTGGGGTAAAGATAAAGGCTAGTCAGCGAGCGCTCGGGTTGAAGGCCGACGTCGTGCCAAGCCGCGTGCCATTGTTGCTCCGTCCAGTAGTTGTACGGTAAAGCCACACCAAACCTTGCGTTCCCGACCCAATCCATGAAGCGCAACCGCGTATTTGCGGCGAATCCCTCGCGAAAGTGGTCTTTAATAATCACACACCTACTGGAGACGCGCCGGGCCTCCCTCAGCAGGACTGTCGGGTCGGCGGTATGGTGAAGCACGTCGGAGAACAAGACCACGTCGACGGACTCGTTGCTGTAGGGAAAATGCGTTCCGTCGAACATCTTGATTGGAATGTGAGTTGTTTCCCTCGGAAGTACATCAATACCTTGCACATCAATGTCGGGCCTTCTTGATTGCAAAGCCGCGGAAAGCTTCCCATCGCCGCAGCCAACATCCAAAACCCGTGTTCGCGGCGGAACCAGTTCAGCAAACCAGTTTGCCAGGACGCATATCCGGCGATTCAATACCAGACTGTTGTGCATGAATCCGACGGCACTTTTTCTCGGAGCGCTTGATTCGCTGCTGCGCGTTAAGTCACTGCCCATCGGGGTTATGTGCCTGACTTCAGGGACTTGGGTATCCCAAGGAGTTTACATCGAGGACACAGGTGGCTGAACGGCAATACGTCTAGTGACGACAATTACCCGTTGCAGTGGCTATGTATAACTTAGGAACTGGTGGACCTGGTCGGGATCGAACCGACGACCTCTTCCATGCCATGGAAGCGCGCTCCCAGCTGCGCCACAGGCCCACTTTGGGGGAAAGTTCTCCGCTGAGTTCGAAGAACCCAAAAATTATTGTCGCCGATATATTTTACTGCGTCAATGCGACGATTTTGTATTCCTTTCCACAGGTGGGTTTGTCATAATTGATCGTGCACGACACCTGCACAATTTTCCAAACAAAATTTAGAGCGAGGAAGAGATGCCAGCGAAGTACATCTTTGTGACGGGCGGAGTCGTGTCTTCACTGGGTAAGGGCCTGGCCGCAGCATCGATCGGATGCCTGCTCGAGAGCCGCGGGATCAAGGTCAACATCATGAAGTTCGATCCTTATTTGAACGTCGATCCAGGGACGATGTCGCCATTTCAGCATGGGGAAGTCTTCGTGACCGATGACGGCGCTGAGACGGACCTGGACCTTGGGCACTACGAGCGCTTCACCCACTCCAAGCTTTCCCGCGACAATAACTGGACAACCGGTCGTCTTTACGAGCAAATCATCGCCAAGGAACGGCGCGGAGATTATCTCGGCAAGACGGTCCAGGTGATTCCGCATGTGACCAATGAAATCAAGGCGGCGATGAAAAAGGTGGCACAGGAAGTGGACGTTGCCATCGTGGAGATTGGCGGAACAGTTGGCGATATCGAGTCCCTCCCATTCATGGAAGCAATTCGTCAAATGCGTCAGGAACTCGGGCGCGAACATACTCTCTTCGTTCACGTCACGCTGGTGCCATTCATAGCGGCGGCACAGGAATTGAAGACCAAGCCGACCCAGCACTCGGTGAAAGAACTGTTGAGCATCGGAATTCAGCCCGACATCTTGCTCTGCCGCACCGATCGATTCCTGGCGAAAGATATCAAGTCGAAAATTGCTCTCTTCTGCAACGTCCCGGAAGAAGCTGTGATCACCGCGAAAGACGTCGCTTCCGTATATGAAGTGCCGCTGGTGTTTGCCACGGAAAACGTGGACACATTGGTCCTTAAAGATCTCCATATGCAAGCTAGGGATCGCGACTTGTCAAAGTGGGAGGACATCGTCCACCGTGTGTACAACCCGAAGGATACGGTCACGATTGGCATTGTCGGAAAGTATGTCGAATATGAAGATTCCTACAAGTCCCTCAAAGAGGCGTTGGTGCATGGTGCCCTGGCTCACAACCTGAAACTGCAACTGAACTGGATCGAGGCCGAAGGGCTGGAAACCGGAGACGAAAGCTACGAATCGCAACTCGAGGGATACGACGGAATTCTGGTACCGGGTGGATTCGGTAAGCGCGGCATTGAAGGAATGTTGATCGCGATTCGATACGCGCGGGAAAAGAAAGTCCCCTATTTCGGAATCTGTCTGGGAATGCAGACCGCTTGCATCGAGTTTGCGCGAAACGTTGTGGGACTCGAAGAGGCGAATTCGAGCGAGTTTGATCCCGCAACACCACATCGTGTTATCTATAAACTTCGAGAACTGCGAGGGGTGGAAGAACTCGGCGGCACGATGCGGTTGGGTGCGTGGACTTGCAAAATCGAGCCCAACACGTTGGCGCACAGAATTTATGGAACATTGGAGATCAGCGAACGTCACCGGCATCGTTACGAATTCAATCGCGAGTATGAGGATCCGATGACAGCGGCTGGATTACGTATTTCCGGCTCGTCACCCGATGGAACTTATGTGGAGATGGTAGAACTGCCGGACCACCCACACTTCATCGGTTGCCAGTTCCATCCGGAGTTCAAATCGAAGCCTCTCGAGCCGCATCCGTTGTTTAAGACATTCATCGGTGCCTCGTACGAGTACGGGCAGAAGCGACGAACGGAAAAAGAAACGGCTGAGGTTGAGATGTTTCATCGGCCCGAGCGGGTCGTGGGACGGTAGGATTCACCACGGACTACAGAAATACGACGAACATCACAATTTTCAGTGGTTTCACGTTTCCGTGACGCAATAGTTTTGTGATGACCACCTCTTTCCAAGTCGGCGACATTCACATCGGCGCTGGCGATCTGTTTCTGATCGCTGGGCCCTGTGTCATCGAGAGCGAAGAGCATGCGATCCGGATGGCCGAGATCATCAAAGGAGTTGCCCGCTCTCTTTCGTTCCCTTTCATCTTCAAGGCGAGTTATGACAAGGCGAACCGGACCTCAATTCGCAGTTTCCGCGGACCCGGCCTGAAAGAAGGCCTGCGAATTCTGAAGAAGATCAAGGATGAGCTAAACCTGCCCGTCCTCACAGATGTGCATGAGACAGCGGACGTGGCCAAGGTTGCGGAAGTTGTCGATGTGATCCAGATTCCGGCATTTCTGAGCCGTCAAACGGATCTGGTGGTGGCGGCTGCTCTGAGTGGACGCGCTGTCAATCTCAAGAAGGGACAATTCGTTGCCCCCTGGGATATGCGACATGCCGTCGAAAAGTGCCGCCAGGCAGGGAACTCACAGGTTTTTTTGACTGAGCGTGGTGCAAGTTTCGGATACAACAATCTCATCGTCGACATGCGTTCACTGGCGATCATGCGAAAGTTCTCGCCAGTGGTTTTTGACGCAACTCATGCCGTTCAGTTGCCGTCGTCACACTCTTCAGGAGATGGGCCGGCCGTCAGCGGAGGCCAACCGGAGTTCATTCCGCTGCTAGCGCGCGCAGCCGTCGCTGCCGGAGTGGATGGCATTTTTATGGAAGTACACGACAATCCGAAGGAAGCAAAGTCGGACGGAGCGAACGCGCTCGAATCAACGAAATTGCGCGGTGTGTTGAAGGAATTGCTGGCATTGAACAAGGCTCTGGCGGAAGCACACGCCACGCCGTAGGGATCGAGCAAAATATCAGCCAGCGTATGTTCTCCAGACGCCTCAAAGAATGCGGTGCATGAAATCGCCGTAAAATCGGGTCCGAAAACAAAGCTCAAATTGTCGTATCCCGACCAGATATTTCTGGAGTCAGTGAAACAAGAGGCGGCGAGACGAAGTGAGCCGGCCTGCCTTGGTCTTGATTGATTGCCTTACTCCAGCACGAAAATATTCTTCTTCGCGCACATCTCCTTCAATATCTTCGGCCAGACCGTCACGCTGACTTCTCCCAGATGTGCCTTTCGGAGCAGAAGCATTAACGTGCGCGACTGCCCAATTCCCCCGCCGATTGAGAGCGGTAAGGCGTTATTCGCGATCGCTTGGTGATATGGGTACTTGAGATTGTCGAGGAGTTTCGACATCTCAAGTTGCTCCCGTAACGTCTCCGCATTCACGCGGATCCCCATGGAACTGAGTTCGTGGCGGCGTTGTGTGACGTGGTTCCACACCAGGATGTCGCCATTTAAGCCGTGAGTTTCTTTCTTTGTCTCCTGGCTGGTGTCGGTGATCCAATCATCGTAGTCGGCAGCCCGCATCTCGTGCGGATATCCATCCTTCAGCGGCCAGCCGATCCCAATAATGAAAATGGCAGGATATTTCTGGAGAATGACCGTTTCCCTGCGCTTGCGTGGAAGATCCGGATACATCGCCAGAATTTCTTCTGCGTGCAAGAACGTGAGTTCCTCCGGCAGATTCGGATAGCGCGGATTCTTCAACTCAGGGAACATTTCTTGCGCGAATTTTTCCGCGCCCACCAAGACTTTCCATATTTTGCGCACGATCGCCTTTAAGAACTCAATATTGCGCTGCTCGGGCGTGACAACACGTTCCCAGTCCCACTGGTCTACATACGCGGAATGGTCATGGTCAAGGAAATAGTCCTTCCGCACTGCGCGCATGTCTGTGCAGATGCCTTCGCCAGTGCGGCACTCGAACTGTTTGAGAGCGACGCGTTTCCATTTTGTAGCAGCCTGCACCACCTGCGCATCGATTGGATGTTTGTCACGATCGTTCGAGATGTGGAATTGAATCGGAGTGCGCGATCCATCGCGGTCGAGCATATCGTTCACTCCACTTTCCACATCGACAATCAGTGGGACTTGGACCATCATGAGCCCAAGTTCCTTACATAGGTTATCTTCAATGTAGCGGCGGAGATGGAAGATGGCTTCTTGAGTCTCTCTTGGCGTGAGGAGAGGATGGTAATCCTTGGGTAGGATCTGCTCCAGATCGGTGTAATCGCCGATACCAGGGCCGGCTAAATCGGCCTTCTTGCTGGCTTGAGTGTCAGCCTTTTCTTGCTGCGCTCGGTCGGGCCTTGCAGTAAGAGTGCTCGTACGCTCCCCGGGAATGAAAACGCTCATAAGGGCTCCTTCATGCTCAGACAGCGGACCCTAGCCGCTGTCGATTTGCATCACCTTATTGAACGGCGTGTGACGATTGTGGACTGTGCTTGCCGTCACAAATGCATGTGTGGAATGACACTTGGATCATCAAGAGCGGGATTGGTACCGGATTCCCAATCGGCGTAACCGCTTGTGTTAGATTGAAATTCTTCCTATGAAGCACGTCGCAAATTGGGCTTTGAACACCGCGACACTTCGTGGCGCGAGCTATGCGGACACACGCGTAGTTGCGCAGCGTAGCCGTGCCCTCTCGACCAAGAACGGGAAGGTTGGGAGCGCTTCCGATTCCGAATCGATCGGGATGAATGTTCGGGTAATCGTCGAGGGTGCGTGGGGTTTCGCGGCGTCTTCAGAGCTGGGGCGTGGAGCTGTCGAGGCAACAGCGGAAAGGGCGGTGGAGATCGCGCGAGCGTCGGCCCGCGTGAAACGCCAAGATGTGCAACTGGCGCCGGAGAAACCTCAGGTCGCCGAATGGACTACGACCTATCAGATCGATCCATTCAGTACTTCAGTCGAGCAAAACATTGATCTGCTTTTGAAAATCGACGCCGAGTTGCGCGCGGTCCCAGGCATCACGCTTGCGGAAACGAACCTGAACTTCAATCGCGAAGAACAATGGTTTGCATCCTCCGAAGGCGCGGACATTCATCAGACGAAGCTTTCAACGGGGGCAGGCTATGCTGCGTATGCCTTCGCGGGGAATGAAATTCAGAAGCGATCCTATCCAAATTCGTTTGGTGGGCAATGGCAGAACAAGGGCTATGAGCTCATCACGGAATTGAAGCTTCTCGAGAACGCACGCCGGATCGCCGAAGAGGCAGTGGCTCTCCACAGAGCCGATCAGTGTCCGGAAGGAAGCTTCGATCTCATTCTCGACAGCTCACAACTTGGGCTGCAGATTCACGAATCAATCGGCCATCCAATCGAACTCGACCGCGTCTTGGGGATGGAAGCGAATTTCGCCGGAACTTCGTTTTTGACGCTCGAAAAGTTGCGGTCTCTTCGCTACGGCAGCGACCTGGTGAACGTCGTGGCAGACGCCCGGCAAGAGCACGGTCCCGGACTTGGGACTTTCGGCTTCGACGACGAAGGAGTACCCGCGCAATGCACGTCAATCATTACCAACGGGCTGTTCATGGGATATCTTACTTCGCGTGAAACGGCGCATACGATTGGCGACCAACGTTCGGGAGGTACGTCGCGGGCCGAGGGCTGGAACCGCCTTCCAATGATTCGTATGACGAACATCAGCATTCTGCCAGGAGAGAAGCCGCTCAACCTTGAACAATTGATTGCCTCGACTGACCACGGCATTCTGATGCAAACCAACCGTTCTTGGTCCATCGATGACAAGCGCTACAACTTCCAATTCGGTTGCGAGATCGGTTGGGAGATCAAGAATGGAAAGCGCATCAGGATGGTGAAGGACCCTTTGTACTCGGGAATCACAACCGAGTTCTGGAATTCGATGGATGCGATCTGCTCGCGAGATGAGTGGACGCTCTGGGGCACTCCAAATTGCGGAAAGGGCCAGCCGCAGCAAGTGATCGGCACGGGACACGGCGCTGCGCCCGCCCGATTTCTAGGAGTTAAGGTAGGCAGTGCACTTCCAGGTAATTAGGTTCTCATCACGAACCATAACGACAAAAATGCACTAACCAATTGTTATGTTGACACGAGAACAGGCCGGCGAGATCTTTGACCGCATCCGAAAACTGTCGAGTGCGGACGAAGTGGAAGTTCACTTTTCGGGTGGAAGGTTTGCTCTGACCCGGTTTGCGAACAATAGCATTCATCAGAATGTGGACGAGAAGAATTGTGTGATCTCGGTGCGAACGGTCTTTGACGGACGCACCGCACGAGCTACTACGAATCGATTCGATGATGAAAGCCTGCGTCAGGTGGTAAAGAGTTCGGAATCGTTGACCAAAGTGCAGCATCCGGATCCGGATCTCCTGCCGATGCCTAACGCTCAAGAGGCGGGACGTGATAACTCCACGAAAATTCCTTCACGTCATTTCGAGCACACGGCGGCGATAACTCCGGACCTTCGTGCTGAAGGTGTCAAGCAGATCGTCCGTGTAGCGGAACGCCACAAACTCACCACTGCCGGTGTGTTCTCGAGCGGAGAATCCTTCGAGGGCATCTTCAACTCGTGCGGCCTAAGCCGATGGCATATGCAAACATCTGGGGAGATTTCCATCACCATGCTAGGCGCCGATTCGTCGGGGTGGCAAAAAGCGAATTCGCCTGATGTGGCAAATCTTGATCCAGGGAGGATGGCCGAAACCGCGGCGCAAAAGGCGGTGGAATCGGGACGCCCGGGAGAAATTCCCGCAGAGAAATACACCGTAATTCTGGAGCCATCCGCGGTTCTCGACATGGTGGGCTTCATGTTCTTCGATTATTCCGGCACGGCCATTCTCGATCAGAGATCCTTTCTTACAGGCCGCATCGGAACAAAACTGTTTGGTGACAACATCACAATCATCGATGACGTGACCCATCCCCTGCAAGCCGGTTCTCCATTCGATGGCGAGGGAGTGATGCGAGAGAGAGTGCCGCTGGTTGAAAACGGAGTCGTGAACCGCGTGGTCTATGCCCGTTCAACTGCGGCGAGGATGAAACGCTCGGAAGGTTGTGAAAGCGTCGGCACCATCGAGCCAACTGGGCACGGCCTGCCACTTCCGAATGAAGGCGGTGAGATGCCCCTTAACATCGTCTTTGCACCCGCCGAAAATTCTCAGACCGTCGAGCAAATGATTACATCGACCGAACGAGGAGTGCTGGTTACGCGGCTGTGGTACATCCGCGAAGTTGAACACTTCGAGAAAGTCCTAACCGGCATGACACGCGATGGAACCTTCCTTATCGAAAACGGACGCATTCAGCATGGGATCCGCAATTTCCGCTTCAACGAGAGTCTCATCCACATGCTCTCAAACGTCGAAGCGATGAGCATACCCGTGCGCTCCTCAGGCGAAGAGTCATTCGACATGGTCGTCCCTGCGATGAAAGTGCGCGATTTCAACTTTACTGAAGTGACCAAGTTTTAGTGCAGCTCACTCGTACCTCAAGTCTTAGCCAGTCCATTGTTGTGAATAGCCTACGAAAAAGATTCCGAAGATGACCGGAAGTCTTCCCGTTTTTTCCTGAAATCTTAGGCTCTCGACGGGTGATTCCGGACCTTAATTCTCCGCTTGGCAATCGCTGCTAATTCATTCAAAGAAAAGCATTTAGCCTCATTTGTTCCATGACTTCGGTAACTTTGTTTCGCTGTTTCTGGGGTGTACGCTGCCGTTGAGTTGAGCAGAGATTCCGAAGAACAAAACAGAGCTCTTCGGAAGAGAGGATCGCGAAGCGTGGCGGCGGAAGGAACGGCACCGATGACAGAGGCGCAAATGACCCAACGCCAGTACGAGGATTTGCAGAGCGCGCCCCGATTCCCGCTTCATCTTTCAGCGTCAGTAAAGAGCGACGGCGCAGCCTATTCGGCACTTACTGAAAACATTTCAGCGAACGGCGTCCTTTTTGCTATGGAGCGCGATGTGCCAGTGGGCTCGATTGTGGACTTCACGATCATGCTGCCTGCCGACGTGCTCGGTGCGCGGCAGGACGTTCAAATTGATTGCCGTGGACGCGTGGTGCGCAGTTTTGAAGACCGTGGACGCCGTGGCGTTGGCGTTCTGATCGACGAGTATCACTTCGAACGAGCGTAGGCAGGAACGAATGGCAAGCATTCCAGTCAGCGAGCAGGAAAATCTCGGAGCAGGCGACGATAGTGGTCAATTCGTCCGCGTGATTGTGGCCGATACGCAGGCCATCTTCCGCGCCGGCTTGCGAAAGATCTTTGCATTGGAAGATGACATTCGTGTTGTTGGTCAGGCCGAAACTTTGGCGCAAACGCAGACTGCCGTCGCCAAATTTTCTGCCGATATCTTGATCTTCGAATCTGCACTTTCGCCGAACCCTGTGGATGCTGTCGGAGAACTGATGCAGAAAAATCCGAAACTTCGAATCGTCGTGGTCACACCCGGTCCAGATGAGCAGTTGACCCTGGAGCTTTTCCGCCGTGGCGCGCACGGAATCGTTTCGCGCGAAGTTGAGCCTGAGTTGATGGTCGACTGCCTCCGCAAGGTCATTGCTGGTGACACCTGGCTCGATAGCCAAGCGATTCACTGGGTCATGGAAGCATTCCGGAATCAGAGCAGCCGGTCTTCTGGCGCACGTCCGAAGGTCCAACTCACTCCAAAGGAGTCGCTCATCGTTTCCTGCGTTACACAGGGGATGAAGAACAAAGAAATTGCTCTCCGTGTGGGAACGACTGAACAGGTGGTCAAGAATTATCTTCGTAAGGTTTACGACAAATTGGGCGTGGCCGACCGCCTTGAATTGGCCTTGTACTGTCTAAATCATCACGTTGTCGACAATACGAAGGTCCCACCGTTGCCAGCCTCTGCTGTTAATACGGGAGCTATGGCCAGTGCGGCAGCAGCAGGTGCCTCGAGTTCAGCATCGCAGCCAACGCAAAGCCCGATCCCGCCCGCCTCGGATCCTGAAAAAGTATCTTAGCTGCCTAGTTACTTCGTTCCTCCAAAACTCTTAGGAATTTTTCGATATGCTGCACTTGGTAGCGAGGGATTGTTCAACAAGCGGTCTTCTCAGCTAAAATCATTACAGCCCGGAGGGTGCTCCAACCTTGCACAAGATAGTTGGGGTGCAGGCCGCCTACATCCTCCCGCGGAGAGATGGCCGAGTGGCTGAAGGCGCACGCTTGGAAAGCGTGTTTAGGGGAAACTCTAACGTGGGTTCGAATCCCACTCTCTCCGCCAGTTCTTTGTTTTCAATGAGTTAGGTGCCATCCATACCGTCATCCATACCGTAAAACCCCATTCGAGGAGCGGTATGCGATGCGATTTTGTCATCCTTTTACCCTGACAGCGAACTCTCGCGACGTCGAGCAATCGCTCGCCCGTCACCAGCGTTTTGGAGCCAAAGCCGGCGTCCAATCCCACCAACCACAATTCACTGTCTTCTTCTCGCGCGCTATTTTTTTTCAAAAGATCGCGCGGCCGACGCGGCGCCCGAAGAATTTGACCGAATTTCCGTTTGCACCTAATTTCTCCAAACCAGATTTGGAGGGCCTATGATGCGAACCGGCAAGTCCCATGCGGGGCGCGTCAATCTCACTAAGTACGTGAAAGTGCGCGGCGCGGCGTCGGAGACGTGGCGCTTCTGTCCAGTCGTTCACACAAGTAACGGCCGCATTCGGCCGGACTACGTCTTGGTCGATGGCCGGCCCGAACTCCACAAAGAAGGCGCCTACTACATCGAGTGGTATCGCGATGGCAGACGATATCGAGAATCGGTGGGCAAGAGTCCAAGCGAAGCGTTTGCTGCCGCAGAGCGCAAAGCTCAAGTTCTCAGGAATCAGGCGCTCGGAATCGAGATCGTCGGCGAACAGAAACGAATCGGAATAACCCTTTCGGAGGCTTGCCGCGAGTTCCTCGAGGAAACCCGCCAACACCACAGGCCGAAAACGTACAGCCAGTACAAGACCGCTCTCGAATATTTCCGCCAATCGTGTCGTGAAAAACCGCTGTGCGGCGTCGAACGATCTGACGTGATGAGTTTCATGGGCTTTTTGTCCGACAGAGGCCTTGCCCGCCGCACGATCTGGACTAAAGTGCAGGTTGTCGTCTCCATGCTCAAGGCGAACGGAGTTACGAAATTAATCCGCAAGCGCGACTGGCCCCGCTACACCGAAACCGAACCCGAGGTCTACACCAGTGAGGAGATCGAGAGATTTCTTGCCCAATGCAATTCCTGGAAGCGGGTACTCTTTGAATTCTTCTGGATGACTGGTTTTCGCGAAGGTGAGGTCATGCATGTAGCATGGCCCGACATTGATTTCGGGAATCATGTGGTTCGGGTGAAGGCAAAGCCAAAACTTGGATTCATTCCGAAGGACTGGGAAGAACGCGAGGTTCCGATTCCCGATCGCCTATTGAACAGCTTGCGCGATCACAAAGCCTCAGCCAACGCGAATCATGCGCTGGTTTTCTCGACCAGCAACGGCGGACTTGTTCACAACTTCCTACGGCAATGCAAAAGTGTGGCGTGGCGCGCCGGGCTGAATTGCGGCCTGTGCGATACCGGGCAAGGGCATTGCGCCAAAGGCGCATATTGCCAGAACTGGTTTCTGCATAAATTTCGGGCAACGTTCGCGACCATGCACCTTCGCGCTGGAGTGGATTTAACAACGGTTCAAACGTGGATGGGACACAAAGACTTGGAATCGACGATGCGCTATCTCAAACCCGCCCGGGACAAGGAAGCACTGCGGAAAGTTAATGCTACGTTTCCTTTCCCGAAAACAACATCCGAGTCGGACGGAGCACATGCCTAGGCGGCCGTTTGGTTCAGCGGCATCTTCCGACGAAGCCAATCGGCAATTGCTTGCGGGTCAAAACGGATCAGACCACCAACCCTGAAGTAAGGAATCGCGCCTTGTCCCACGAGGCGATAAATAGTCATCTTGCTCGTCGAAAGGATCTTTGCGAGTTCCGACGCTCGCAACGCATGTGGCATTTTTTCAAGCTCGACTGCTAAGGACGATCGCGTATTCATGGTGTTCTCTGGTTAGGGCCAATCATGATTGGGAGGAACCCGCCACCAGCAAGGGTGTCGCTTCCAACCGCGGCCCTGTCATTGGCGTTGTAGTAGAGGTTTCTGATTCAGTCAATCGACCCCGAATCGTTCGGGATTTGACCGAAATCCCATTCCGGTCTACGTTTCAGACGCTCGCGGCCGAAAAATCCGCCCCCGGGAAAGGAGCCAACCGTGTTTTCATCTCTTGAAGAAGTTGGTCAACGACTGAGGGCCACGGGCTACATCGCCGATTCGATTGCCGCTACAACTGTGTATTTGGCGGCGAGACTGCAGAAGCCATTGCTGCTCGAAGGCCCCGCCGGCAGCGGAAAGACTCAATTGGCATACGCTGTCGCGGATGCGGCCGAAACCGTAGTCGAACGCTTGCAGTGCTACGAGGGCATCAATGAAGAGAAAGCCATTGGGAAATTCGACGAGTCGCTGCAGAGGCTTTGCGTCGAGTTGAAATCCAAGTCCAGCAGCGTTGATTGGGAATCCCTGCAGACCGAATTGCATGGCCAGCAGTTCTTCAGCGCCGGGCCTCTGTTGCGCGCCCTCCAGTATGAAAAGCCTTGCGTCCTGCTGATCGACGAACTGGATAAAGTGGATCACGCATTTGAGGCCACGTTGCTGGAACTCCTAAGTGTTTGGCAGCTGAGCATTCCGAAACTCGGAACGATTCGAGCCAGGAGCATTCCGTTCGTTGTACTCACATCCAACGAGGAGCGGCGCATCGGTGATCCTTTGCGACGGCGCAGTTTTTATCTTCGTGTTGAACACCCTACTGCCGAACGTGAAGCGGAGATTGTGGCGCTGAGAACGCCAGATTCCACACGCGACTTTCATGCCGGCATGGCGGGATTCGCGAAGGCCTTGCGCGGCTGGAGCATGGAAAAACCGCCGTCCGTCTCCGAAATTCTCGATCTCGCGCGGGCGCTCAAAGTTCTCGGCACCGAACAAATTACAGCGGAAATGAGAGACACCCTACTGCCCTTGCTGGCCAAGACCGAGGCCGACCGGCGCAAGCTGCTTTTGCGCGACGGGTTTGCCAGCTTGATTTACGACGCGCAGCAGTACAGCGCCGAGGCCCTCCGAGAGCGTGCAGCATGAAATCGGTGTTCATCGTAGCAGGAATGCTTTGCGCGACCTCGATCGGTTGGGCCCAGTCGAGTAGGGCACCGACACGGATTGAAGCTGAGTACTACGTCACTTCCTACGCGCAACACTATCGAGTGCCCGTTGCGTTGGTGCGCGCTATTGTGGTGCGCGAATCGAATTGGCAGCCCTGCGCGATTTCTCGCAAGGGTGCCTCGGGGTTAATGCAGTTGATGCCTGCCACCGCCAAGCGGCTGGGCGTGACCGACCGCTGCAATCTCGATCACAACGTCTCCGGTGGCGTGCGCTATCTCGCCTGGTTGATGCGACGGTTTCATAACGACCTCAGGCTGGTGGCTGCCGCTTACTACGTCGGCGAAGACACGATCAGCAGACGAGGTTTTGCTTACCGAAATCCCGATGTCGTCGCGTACGTCTCAGCAATTAGAACAACTTACCTTCGAGAAGCCGGCATTGAACCAGAAAGCAAGAATATAACTGCGAAAAGAGATGTGAGATGAACAAATGTTTGAGTTTGGTGCATGTGATAACGATCTGTTTACTGCCTTTCCACATGGCCGCGGCGCAAACCGAGTTGCCGCAGGCGCGGATCTTGAGCTTGAACGTTGACCCGGAACAGGTCGTGGTCTTGCACGTGCGGCCGGGATATGTCAGCTCGGTGCGAGTGCTGGAGGAAGTTAGTTCCGTTGTCTTGGGTGACCCGGGTGCCTTTAAGGCCGAACACTCCGAAGCCGAGCCGCAACTCGTATTTTTCAAAGCAACGAGTGCCAAGCCCGTCCAAACCAACGCTCTGATTACGACCAAAGGCGGCCACGAGATCTCGCTAAGCCTCGTGAGCCAAGGAAAATCAGACCATAGTGAAGTGGTCGATTATGTCCTCAACTGCGAGCGGCCGCATAGTTTTCTGATCGCTTCCACTCATTCGAGCTTTGTGGTCGGGGACACCAAGAATATTGCGCCTGAAGACCGAACGCCCAACCAACCGCCAGACAACCCCGCCGTCAATCAAGAGCAGCAGCTGCTCAGAGTGGGACACGTTGAAAACCCGCATTGGGAAGGCAAACTGTTGCGGGTTGCGGTGGGACAAACTACGGAAAAGGAACAGCAGATGGCCGTACCTTTCGCCGTTCTTAACGCTTCCGCACGAAGCATCGAAGTGTTGCCCCCGCAGATACAGCTTGCCGGGACATCGAGAGACAAGCATCGGAAAGCGATCAAGGCTGAGCCAGTGGCGATCAAAGATTACTGGATGACCACCCGCAGACTTGCGCCTGGCGCCAGGGCCGATGGAGTGGTCGTATTCGAACGGCCAAGTTTCAAAGAATCAAACGAAAGGTTGTTGCTGGCAGTTGCCCAAGCGGAGGAGGTCGATCGTCCGGTGCTGGCGCCGATCGCGTTTGTGGCTCCGGTAGCGGGAGGTGCGAAGTGACTCGCCCCAACGGACACAGTGACAACGGCAACGCCGGATTGATGCAGGAGCCAGACGGAAATGAAATCCTCGACAACGTGCCTGTGCCTCCGCTCGCCCCTGCCGCCTTGCCGGAGTTTGCGACTAGAACCAAGCAGAGAGCCAGGCAGCAGCTCCAACAGAACCGATTCGTAATCATCGGCGCGGGAGCGATCGTGACGGCGCTTCTGATCTTTGTTGCTATCTCCATGCCACATCGAGGCGGGCCAGAGAAGGCGAAAAATCGTGGTGCGGCCTCGAAGGCCGAGTCGGTCGTGGGAACCAGCGACGAAAGCAACGACAAGAGTCTGTTCCCGATCACTGATTCCGTGCGCCCCGCCGCAAAAGAAGCCCACCAAGGTTTTGTGAACGAACGCGACCTCCAGCGAACGGTAGTGCGCTCGGCATCGAATGCTTCGCAGACAGGACAGACGAACGGACCGGGAACGCTGGGTTCGATACCACCTTTTGGAGACCAGGCATGGCAAGCACCGCCCTACCAGCCGGGATCGAGTGCTGAGACTCCCGACTTAGGTAAGGCAGAGCGCGAAGCCATGGAGAAACCTTCGCTAATGTATGTGCGAAAGGCCTCGGCCAGTCCTGCGGGTTTTCAGAACCTCAATGAGGCAGCGCCCCAACTGGGATTGGGGTTGGCGACGGGTACACGCTTGCGGGCCCGGTTGGAATCGGCCGCAAGCACGGCCGTACGTGCGCCAGTTCTAGCGGTGATCGAGTACAACTACGAGCGCGATGGAGAAATCATTATTCCTGCGGGAGCCAAAGCGGTCGGCCATATCAGAGATGCCAACCGTTCAGGGTATGTGGACCTCCAATTTGACTCTCTGCTGATGCCCGATGGCGCGTCCGTTCCGATAGAAGCTGCTGCGACGGATTTGGACTTGCGGCCGTTGAAGGGAAAGGTTTCCGGCAAGAACACGGGAAAGAACGTCCTGGTCAGATCGCTGTCAGGAATCGGACAAGCCAGCGCAATGTTCGTGGGACAAGGCAGTCTAAGCCAGCCGCTGAGTGAGTCCGATCTGATGCGAGAGCGCGTCAGCAATAATATCGGTGAAACCGGGGACGAGGAGGTTTCTCGCTTGGCAGTGAACCAGCAGATCGTAGTGACGGTCTCAGCCGGGGCACCCATCTACGTCGTTCTTGAACAAACACCCAAGTCCAATCAACCTTCGACGCAAGCGAGCCCACGGAACACCACGACGCTCAACTCGTCCAATGCTGACCAGTTGCGCCAGTTGCTCCAGTTGCAGCAGGAGCTGAATCAATCGGTTGCCACCACCCAAGCAACGCAGTGACCAATGCGCACGAGACTAAAGATTCCCCTGCTTTTAGAGTCTCCAGGAACGTGTGATCAAAATTCTGAAAGTGCTTGTGAGATGCACCAAAGTCAAACATGTGTTCATCTCACTAGCCCTCAGTTGCAACGTTGCAGCAGCCGGCGCACGGAAACTTACGACGCGGGTCGAAAAGGAACTTCCGCTCTCACCGTGGTTCCGCGCCCTGGGGCACTATCGAACTCAAAGGTCCCGCGCAGTTGAAGCACGCGTTCTCGCATGTTGATCACTCCCAGCCCTCCCGATTTCCCGGTCTGGCTGGGGTCGCAACCCCCCCCATCATCGGACACAGAAAGGCGAACGCGCCCGTCCGCCCGAGTCAGCCGAACCTCGATTTTCTTTGCCGCCGCATGCTTGGCGGCATTCCCGAGTGCTTCCTGCGCGATGCGGTAGAGACACAGCGCCGCCCCAGGTGACAACTCCCGCACACTCTCGTCCGTTTCACACGACACAGGGAGGCCCCGAACGTTGCTGAACTCCTCGCAATACGACGAGAGGGCCGCGGGCAGGCCCGACTCTTGCAGCAATGCAGGATGGAGTTCATGCGATATATGACGGATGTCTGTTCCTATCTGAATGAGTTGCTGCTGCAGACTATTGACCGTTGCTGTCGCTTCCGAATCCGGCGGTATTTGGCGTCTCACCTTGCCTAACCTCAGCGTAAGAGAAGTGATCTGCTGGAGAACGCCGTCGTGCAAATCTCCGGAGATGCGCATCCGCTCCGCCTCCTGCCCTTTGATCATCTGTTCGTTCAGCGCGCGAATCTCGGTCTGGTGCTGCTCCAGCACTGCCTGTCGCCGCTCTAAAGCACGGACGCGGACCTTATAAATTGTCCAGAGCATCGCCATAAACGTGAGCACGCATAGCGCGCGGAACCAATTCGTCTGGTAGTAGGCGGGTGCAACCGCGAAGTCCAGAAACGCGCCTTCCTCGTTCCACACGCCACTGTTGTTGGCAGCGGCGACTCGGAACCGGTAATGCCGTGGAGGGAGATTGGTGTAATAGGCCTGTCGACGATTCCCCACGTCGTGCCAATCTTTATCTAAACCTTCGAGCTTATAGCGGAAGCGATTTTTCTCCGGCGCGACAAGACTCAATGCTGTGTAGTCAATTTCCAGATCGCGAATGAGCGGCGGCAGGCGCAGGTTTGCCTTCGTGTCGGAAGCCGTATCGTATGTCTTCCGGTCGGCGACGATTTGCTCGATGTGTATTGGCGGCGGAAGTTTGTTGAAGGGAATGTTATTCGGATCAATGACGCTCACGCCATCCCAAGGAAGAAACCACAGTTTCCCATCCTTCGTCTTGGCAACCTGGGGATGGTAGTGGCTGGGATGGGAAAGGCTCCTTACTCCATCGGAGCTGTCGAAAACCGTGACCCGGATTGGCAGACTTGTATCTTGTGACTTGTCAACGGCGGCAGCCCACTTGTCCAACTCAGAACGGGCAATGCGCACCAGGCCACAGCCCGTGTATAGCCACAACGAATGGCCGTGGTCTTCGATGGCCCAGTGAACGGTATCGCAGGGCAGTCCGTTCTTGCTGGTTAGCGTGGCTATGCGATTGTCCTTTATCCCGCTAAGCCCGCCTTCAGTCGAGACCCAGAGCGTACCTCCAGAGTCAAAATGAAAGTCGCTGACGCGGCCCGCGCCAAGGCCATCGGCGGCGGAATATGATGCGCGGACCTGCCCGTCGGAGAAATGGGCGATGCCGCCCAGAAAAAAACCGATCCATAACCCGCCTCGCCTGGGATCAGCAACCACCACGCTCGCATGGTCCTTGTGTCCCAGATCGGCCCATGAAATCTGACGGATTTCTCTTCCTGGGGAGACACGAAAAAGACCCAGAGCCTCATTGTCAACCCACAGGTTGCCCGCAGTATCCTGAGCAATGGCGAGCACGTTTCCGCCGGGAACACCTCGGATCGGGACAAACCGGTCGTTTTCGAGATAGCCGAACCCGCCAAACGTGGAAACCCAGATTCGCCCGCGATCATCCTGAAACAGAGACTGTGGCGAATTGATGTTGTTGTCTCGTTTTGGGCTGCCAATGGCGCGAATCGTAATTTGCCCTTGTTCCCATCGATTTAATCCGCCATATGTTCCGAGCCAAACGCTTCCATCTTTGTCCGCTAGAACAGACCCAACGAGGGCTTGCGACAACCCTTGGTTCACAGTAAATGTGGTGACGGCGAAGTCGCGGAAGCGGTCGAGGCCGTTGATGGTGCCAACCCAGATATTGCCTTCATGATCCTCAAAGAGAGTGTAAACATCCCTACCCGACAGGCCCTCGGCGGGCGAAAGGACATCCGTTCTTCCTTGATGTACATGCACAAGGCCCCGGTCCTGCGTTCCGATCCACAGACTGCCATTTCGATCGCGGAGCATGCTTGTGACCCGGAACTGGCGCGCAGTGAGCCGGATTGAATACGCTTCGGCTTTATTGTCGACGAATCGATAGATTTTGCCCTTCCATCCAACTAGGAGTTCGCCGCCAGCGTCTTCACCAAGGGCTTGTATGCCGTCCGGCTCGCCGGGGAGCGAATAGAATTTCGGAGGACCAGGTTTCCATCTCCACAGCCCATCCTTCACTCCCACCCAGACATTGCCTTTGCCGTCTTCATACAACGCGAGCACTGCGCGGCCAAAACTGCCGTCATCTCCGTAGCAATTGACGCTGCCGTCATGTATTGTGCACAGTTTTCCGTTAGGAATCCCGGAGCCCCCGACTAATATAGTGCCATCACGATCTTCAAGCAGCGCAAAAATAAACTGACCGGCAAGCTCCGGATAGTGAATAAGCTTGCCACTCTTCCAACTTGCAAGGCCCTTGTCGGCGCCGATCCACAGTGTCCCATCGCGAGCGACGAGTAGGCGTCTGATAGTGCCTTGAGGGAGATGCTGATCACCCGGTGGCCACGGAACGTTCCTGATGCCGTCGAAGCGAAGCAAGCCGAATTCCGTACCCAACCAGAGGTAGCCGTCTGGCGTTTGGGCAATTGAGTAAATAGCGCCTTTGCTAAAGCCTTCACGAATCTTCCACGACATGTGCGCGTACTGACTTACATCGAGCGATGGATCCAATCCGAAAACACAAACACAGCACGCCACCAGGATGGCGATTGGCATGCACGTTACGGCGTGAGCTCTTCGCATAAGTCAATACATCTTAGCCCGGCCCGAAAAGCAGTGTTTAGTTTCTAACGCGGCGTGTCGAAATGTTGACACTGACGAATCGTTGACACCAAACGTAGCCTGCAGGTGTAAGCTGGCAGGCTCCAGCTTGGGGTGGCGTATGGCTCGTTTTGCACCTACTTCTAGCGCAGTGCTCGCGGCACTCTTCTTGATTATCCTTGGTCTGCCCTCGCCTGCACACGCCCAGGCAGAAAGTGCGAGCATTCGAGGTTCCGTCACTGATCCCAGCGGCGCCGTCGTTCGAGACGCCATGGTTCGTCTGATTGACGTTGATCGCGGGTCTCAAACCGAAGTGGCAACTGGGAGCGGAGGCTTCTACACCTTCGCCAGTGTTCGTCCGGGCCATTACCGCATGGAAGTGGAAAAAAACGGATTCAAAATGGTCCGGCTGACCGGAGTCACTGTCAATGTCCAAAACAATCTGGAGGAGAATTTCAAGCTCAGCGTCGGAACTGCGTCGGAATCAATCACGGTAGAAGCAGGCAACGCCATTGTGAATGCAACCGACGCGGCCGTGAGCACGCTGATCGACAATCGCTTCGTGGAAAACATGCCTTTGAACGGGCGAAGCTTTAGTTCTCTCATCGATCTGGCTCCGGGTATAGTTTTGGTACCGACCAACTTTTACGAGCAAGGTCAGTTCAGTGCGGATGGCCAACGGCCGGATGCAAATTATTTCACGGTGGATGGAGTGGGCGCGAACCTCGGAACTAGCAGCTCCAATCTGGGCCAGGGTGGCGCGGGCCAGCTTCCGGCAACTAACGCCTTCGGAGGGGCCAACAACCTGGTGTCGCTCGATGCACTCCAAGAGTTCCGGGTCCAGACTTCGACTTTTGCTCCGGAATACGGGCGTACTCCAGGTGCTCAGGTGTCGGTGGTTACCAAGTCCGGAACGAACGCGTTTCACGGTACTGCGTTCGAGTACTTCCGCAATGACGCGCTGGATGCCAACGATTGGTTTGCCGATCACGACGATCTAAAGAAGCCCGAACTGCGACAGAACGATTTCGGCGGCGTGCTGGGCGGCCCGATCATCAAACATAAGCTATTCTTCTTCGGCTCCTATGAGGGGCTGAGGGTGCGTCAGCCTCTGGTTGCAAATACATACGTGCCCACCTTGGCCACGCTCCAGAGCGCACCCGCAATCGTCCAGCCGCTGCTTAATGCCTTCCCAAAACCGACCCCGAACGGACAGGACTTCAGCAACGGAACGGCCGCGTTCACGGCCAGTTACTCCGATCCATCCGCATTGAATTCTTCCAGCATTCGGATTGATTATCTGCCAACACTAAAAGTAACCATTTTCGGGAGATACAGCGATGCTCCATCGAGGCTCAACCAGCGTGGCGGCGGCAGTTCCCAGACGACTTATAGCAACATTCTGAATACGAAGTACCGGACTCAAAGCCTAACCCTAGGGACGAACCAAGCGATTACTCCCAGGTTGACGAATGAGTTCCGCTTCAATTACAGCCGGAGTCGAGCGAACAGTTTCTATACACTCGATAATTTCGGGGGGGCGGTACCTCCTGCAGATTCAGTGCTGTATCCATCGTTTGCTTCTCCGCAGGACTCTAGCTTCGAGTTCTTCGGCAGCTTTGATCCCTTTGGGCTTAAATTCATCACCGGCAAGCTGGGAGACAACTTGCAGCAACAGATCAACGTGACAGATAACGTTTCCCGCGTCATCGGCGCACATCAGCTGAAGTTCGGATTTGATTATCGCCGTCTCCGGCCGGAAACTGGACTCTTCTCGTATCAAGCGCAGTATCTCTTCCTCTCTTTGTCCAACGTTTTGGCTAACAATCTGCCTGAAGCTTTTGTAATTTCGAGGACCGACAATGAATTGACTTTCTCCAACTGGAGCCTGTTCGTCCAGGATACCTGGAATATCAAGCGAAACCTAACGATTACCTATGGGCTGCGATGGGAGTACAACGCCGCTCCCTCATCCCCCAACGACACCCTCCCGTTCACCGTGACGCAGGTGAATGACCTCACAACCACGACGCTGGCTCCGCCGGGCACGCCCTTGTGGAGCGCGCAAAAAGACGATTTCGCCCCGAGGCTTGGTCTGGCCTGGCAGCCACGCCCGAATCTGGTCCTAAGGGCCGGTGCTGGTATTTTTTACGACCTCGGATACTCCGACGCCGCGGATGGGGCGAGCGCATTTCCGTACGCTCAGCAGAAGCTCATCCTTAGTACCCCATCGTCCCCACTCTCATTCCCGCTAAGCACGGCTAATGCGGCGCCGCCTCCTTTTACGACGACACCACCTGTTCCGTACCTTGCGGTGGTCGATCCGCAACACGTATTGCCCAGAACCTATGAGTGGAACGCCGCGGTGGAACAGGCTTTGGGAACGGCCGATGTCCTCACGCTGACCTACCTCGGAGCAGGGGGTCGAAAGCTCATGAGGCAGGACATTTACTATGCGCCGAACCCTGCAGTTTTCACCGGCGAGTTTGACTTGATGAGGAATGGCGCGACCTCCAGTTATCAGGCGTTGCAAGCTCAGTTCCGTCATCGTCTGGCGCATGGCCTCCAGACGCTGTTGTCTTATACCTGGTCGCATTCAATCGATGATGTTTCCTCCGATGCCTATTTCCTGAGTGTTCCGCCGGGCGAATCGCCTTCGTCTCTGGAGCGTGGTTCGTCCGACTACGACATTCGGCAGACATTCGCCGGAGCTATTTCCTATGACATACCGGGGCCGCCGACCAGCGGAATTTGGAAGTCAATTCTGGGACATTGGTCGACCGATTCGATCATTTATGCTCGAAGTGCTACCCCGGTGAATGTGGTAACAGGGCTGAATCCCTTCGTCGGTACTTTCTTGTCAGGGGCCTTCGGTGTACAGCGGCCCAATCTAAACTCCGAGGTGCCACTGTACCTTGATGAATCGAACGCACCCGGCGGAAAGATCATCAATGCAGCAGCTTTCAGCCTGCCCACCACGTCTGTGCAAGGAGACCTGGGACGAAATGCCCTGCGCGGATTCGGCGCGACGCAAGTCGATTTGACGCTGCGCAGGCAGTTCAGGCTCACAGAGCGAGTTTCACTTCAGGCGCGAGGGGATTTCTTCAACATCTTCAACCACCCCAATTTTGGAAATCCTGAAAACTACCTCTATTCCTCTCCAGGAGTGGCTAATCCTCTATTCGGGCAAGCGACCACGACACTGGCGAGCTACCTTGGAAGTGGCGGCCAGGGCGGCGGCCTCAATCCGCTCTATCAAATCGGCGGACCGCGCTCGATCCAGCTGGCGCTCAAGCTTCAGTTCTGAGGGGCTAACCATCGCGAGAGCGGTGTGCACTGGTTCACGACCCGTGGGAAAATTGTCGGGATTTACCAGGTCAGCAGCGCCCTGCCATTTTTGCCGAAGATACGAGGAGAATTCTGATCGCTATTTCCGCAAGTTCGTTATGAGATGAACCAAACTCAAACATTTGTTCATCTCATAAGACTTCTCTGCATTCGAGACGAATGATTTTTAGTACGAGCTTCCGCTTTTGAAATCCATGGGCAACAAGGGCTCTCAGCCACTTTCGATACGCACTCTCCACCCTGTCCGCGGCTAACAACGTCCTGAAAGCGCTTCCAGATAAGCCTACCGGCTTGCCCGAAATCTGAAATGCCCATATGTTCTCGCCTGCGGCGCGGGAGATTTACTCACTGCGACCGCACGCGAGGAACATATGAAATTGTTGAGTTGGAGAGACGCGCGGTATCGCCTTGCGCTCGTGAGTTTCCTGATTGTCATTTCACTTCAGCTATTTCCTTTGATGTCTAACGCCCAAAACCTTGGGCAGTCGCCACAGACGGGCCAAGCCGTACAGGGACAAACCGCTGCCCAGCCTGAGGGAACCGTACTTAATTTGGTGAACTGGGTCGGTAACGTGATCTCTCCTGTGGGAGCGGCGCTGGCGGTGGTCATGGCTGTTGTTTCTTATTCCCAAGGCCGCGGCGTAGCACGCTGGGCGGTCACGGCCGCCGGACTGCTGGTCATATCCGGTCTCACACGCCTGATCGAGTTCTGGATTCAGAACGGTACAGCGGGCGTGCAGTAGGACCGCTCACTACGGAGCGCTTAGGCAATGACGCTGCCCCAAATCATCGTCGATCTGCTGACACTGCTGTTCGACATGGCAGTTCCCGCTGCCATCTGCACGATGGTGCTGGCGGGGATCGCATTGCGGCAGGAAGGCGGCGTGAACTTCCAGACAGGGGGCAGATTTCAGAGATGGGTGCTGTGGTCGGTGATTTTTCTGACGCTGCCCCAGTTCCTGTCCTGGTTTGCGGCGCAGGGCATTACGATGCCGGCACAAGGGGCCGGCATCGGCAGTGCGTGGGTTGCGAGCTTGCAGACGAGCTTGAGCGGTTTTGTTACGAACGTCGTGGTTGCCAAACTGATTCCTGTGCTGGCCGCGTTCTGCGTGTTGAAGGCGGCGCTCGATGCGGCCGAAGGGCAGAGCCCTCTGCCATCCGTGATCGCGGGAATCTTCCTGTTGTCCGTTTCCGGGACTGTCCAGCTCATGCAGAGCTGGAACAGCGGCTCGGAGTTTGCCACCACCGACATGCTGACGTCGGCGTGGAATTTCCTTGCCGGGACCATCCTGCCGGAGGCGGCAGGCTTGGCCATCGTGGGAGCAATTTTCAACTATGCGCGCCATCGGCCTTTCATGCCGCTGGTGGGATCGAGTCTCGCGTTCTTGAGCGTTTCGGCTATTTGGCAGCTTGTTCGGGCCATGGCCGGCTGATGAGGATTGGAGGTGATCCTGTGAATCTTTCAAATGGGCTGCTCAACCTGACGAACTGGCTGGGCAACGTCATCATGCCGACCATGGCCGGTTTATTCGCCGCCGCTGCCATTTACCGCTTCAGTAAGGCGCACCCGTACTCACACTTCGGATACGCGGCCCTGGCGTCGCTGATGTGTTCCGGGCTATTGCGGGCGATGGAGTCCTTCAGTAACCAGGCAAGTTGGAACAACCCAGACCGCTTCTGGATCTCTGTGCTGACGCTGGTGAACTGGGTGGGCAATGTTTTGTTGCCGCTCTATGGCGCGGGCCAGGTGGTGCTCGCTGTCGCGCACTTCGCCGGTTTACTGGAGCGCATGACGATTGGCGAAGCATGGGTCCGCAACCTCATCGCAGCGATGTGCAGCTTTAGCCTGTCAGGACTGTTGCGCCTGGGAGAGTTCTGGATACAGCACGGAACGGTCGGAGTGCGCTAGGAAGGAGACTACGAATGCCGTTGCAAGTGACACCTGTGAACCGCAATTTACAGACGCGAGTGACGTTCATGCTGCTTGAGTTTGAGGATCTCTTTATCGTGCTCGGCGCCGCAGCGGTCATGAATGTCTTGGGCCATTTTGTCGGTGGTGAGATCGCTGGAATGCCCATGAATCTCGTCCTGCAGTACGGCGTGCCGCTGCTCATGGTTCCTGTGCTGATGGCGTTCAAGTATGGCAAGCCGCGGGGCTACGTTCGCGATCTTGCCTTCTGGTACATGAAACCGCATGCCTACTGCGCGCTGGCACGTGACCGCGAAATCAGAACTCCATATCTGAGGGAGGACTAGCAGTGCCGCTGACCCTTGAACAACACGAGCGAAAACTCCACGATCCGGCACTGTGCGAGCAACTTCCGGTCCGGGACTACCTGGACAACATTGTGGTTCGCACGAACGGCGCCTTCGTTGCGGGCTACGAGTTGCGGGGATTGGCTTCGTATTTCGCGAGCGACGAAGGCCGAGACCGGGGGAAGTTGATGCTGGAGGCGCTCCTGCGTTCTCTGCCGGAACAGAGCATGAGGGTGCAGTTCCGCTACGAAGTGGTGGAGGATTTGGGAGACCTGCTTGAGCACTATGCAGAGGCCCAGGAATCGGAACGGTCAGAGGTGATTGCACTCGATGAACTGCGCGTCGAACGATGGCGGACAAAAGAGGCGAATGGCTACTACATGCGGCCTCTCGTGCACGTTTACTTTATCTGGGATCCAGTTGTTCATCGCCGTATTGCCGGTAAGCCGCTGAAGCCTACGGGCAATCCCTTCAGCGTATCGGCCCGCAAATGCATTGAGCGCAGCGCGCGGGAGCATCAGCAATTACTGGCTGAGTTTGAGAGTTTGCTGCGTGGCCTTGAAACGACGCTGGAAGCAGCAGAACTCGGCGCGCGTCGACTGGCCGACGATGAGTTGTTTCTTGAGGCGAAACGAGCTCTCAATCCCTTATCTGCGGATTCTAGGCCGTACAGGCGGGGTGAGGATTCGCTCGAATACAGGAGCGCCCGCGAGCAGATCGTCGACACAAGCATCGCAGATGAAACGGACTCCTATCTGAATGTCGGCGGAATCCTCTATTCCTTTGTGAGTCTGAAAGAACTCCCGGATGCCACGTTCCCCGGAATCCTGAGAGAACTAGTCGGTCTCGATTTCCCGCTCGTCATCAATGCGCAGGTCACGATTCCTGATCAAGCGAAAGTGCTCAAAGGCTACAAGAGCCGGTTGCGCAAGATGCAGGCGGTGCAACGAGACTCGAGCGGCGGATTTCGAACCAACGTGGAAGCCCAGGTTGCCGAGTCCCAACTGGTCAGGGTGCAGCAGGACATAATTTCGAGTTCGGTCAAGACGGCCAAGTTGAGCCTGGTCATCGGAACGCGTACCTCACGGCCAGCCATAACGACTGCGGAACTGGAGCAAGCAGAGCGGACTATTGACAACCGGCGCCAGCAGCTTCTCTACGCGATTTCCCGCATGAACGGCGCCAAGGCTGTGGCTGAGTCACTGGCCAAGAAGCGTCTGTTTTTCAGTTCACTTCCGGCCATGGCGGAGCCCGACAAGCGAGACCAGGACCTGCTCACCTCGAATGCGGCGGATCTTGTGCCTGTGGAGACACCGTGGCGCGGCACGCCCCGGTCACCACTGTTCCTGCTCGAAACTCCCTACCGCCAGCTCATTCCTTTCTCGCCCTTCGACCCCGGCTTGAGCGACGCGAACATGTTGGTAATGGCCAAAACTGGCGGCGGAAAGACCGTCATGGTGCAGCAGTTTCTCCTGATGGCTGCGCGGAGTAATCCGCTGATTTCGATTCTTGAGCGTGGTGATTCCTATCGTCCGCTTGTGGAACTGATGGGCGGACGAATGATCACCATGTCGCTCGATACCGAACAAACAATTAACCCGTGGGACCTGCCGCAAGGAGAAAGAGAACCGAGCAAGGATCAAGTCGCGTTTCTGAAGAACCTGACGCGTCACATGCTGGGCGAGGGCGGGGCTGAGGATACAGAGTTGCTCGACAATCTCATCACCGAGGCGATCCTCAAGACTTATAAGAGGGCGTCAATCCGGCCCTCGACTCCCATTCCAACCTTCTCCGACCTTCGCGACGAACTTGCTCAATGGCGTGACGAAGAAAAGAACCAGCGTGTGATGGACGAAGCTCACCTGGCAGCGATCAAGCTGCGGAGTTGGACCGGCGAAAAGGGAGTGTATTCGAAGCTGTTTGACCGGCCCACAACGATCTCACTCGACAATCCGTGGTTGTTCTTCAACGTGGAGCAATTGAGCGATGACCCCCGGCTCGAAACAGCAATGAGCCTTCTCATTGCTCACGCCACCGCGCAACGGGCGGCAGGCAAGGCGGGCAGACGGAGCATCACGGTTCTAGATGAGTGCTGGTTCCTCCTTGATTCTCCAGTGCTGGCGCCCGAAGTTGTTCAACTCTTTCGTACAGCCCGCAAGCGCAATGCGAGTGTCTGGGGAATGAGCCAAACAGCGGAGGATTTTGTGGGGACGGAATCGAAGCCCAGGCCGCACGGAGCGGGCATCGTAAAGAATTCGACGACCAAAATCATTGGCCAGCAGCCGGGAGATATGACCGCCCTACGGGAGCACTTGCACCTGAACGAAACGGCTTTGAACCAGATCAAGCATTTCAGCGCTCCCGTGAAGGGCAAACGGTCCGACGCGTTAATCGTGATCGGCGAAAAAGCCGACACCACCCACACGATCCGGATGTCGCCCACCGCAGTCGACTACTGGATCATGACGACCTACGCGCGCGAGCGCGTGTATCGGTCCTGGTGGCTGGAGCAGCGGAAAGGCGCGCCTTTAATCGAAGGCTATCGTGAACTGGCTGAAAGATTCCCGGCTGGGCTGGCCGACGTTGATCCACTTCCCGAAGAAATCTCAGGAGAAGTCGCAAGAGGTACACGCATATGAAGACGAAAACTTTGGAGTTCTTTCGAAACCTTCAACGCAGATTGAGCCGCAGCAGGCGATGGCTGTTCGTGGCTGTGATCACCTTGTGCTTGATTCCCTCGAACACACGAGCTCAAGGAGTCGGGGACCTTCTGTTGCTGCTTCATACCATCACAAACACGCTCCAGGGCCCGATTGGTGACACCTTAGGCGAAATGCGGAAGGTGAGTGCGGCGGTCAACAACTTTCGCCAGCAGATCATCTGGCCGCTAGCCTTGATCAACCAGACGAGAGCCTTTGTCAGTGCAACCCGGGCGCGCTACACCGGCTTGATGTCCCAGATTGAAGGCATCAAGAACAACAGCGCGACGCTCGCTCTCCCCATGCAGTTGGAGTCGGTATTCCGAAACGCCCAGTCGGGATCCATGGGCCAGATTCCCTCGATATATGCGCAGGTCTACCAGCCGGTTGCGCTGGCCGGAAATGCCCAGCCGATGCAGCGCAACCTCATGGACATTGACGATGCGATGTCGATGGATTCGCTGAAGACCGCCATGGTCTCCGACCAAACCACCCAAGGAATGCTGACTCTTGCCGATTCTCTCGAACAGCAAGCGATGACGGCAGCACCCGGGTCGGCTTCGATGATCACGGCCCAGGCTCGCATTGCCGATCTCGAAACTCAGGCGCAATTGGCGAAAATGCTCGCAGCTCAACTGCGCCAGGAAGCGACAAAACTGGCGCACCAGAATGCTCTGCTCAAGCAAAGATCCGTGGCGACACAAAATCTGCAGAACCAGATCCAGCAAGTTCTAGCTCATCCCTAAGGAGTTCGAGAAATGAAATTGCCAACGCTCTCTCGTCTTTGGAAGATCCTCCGGAATTCTGTGGCCGTGGTATGCGGGTTCGCAATCGTAGTCGCGCTGCTGCCCAGCAAGGCCCGCAGCCAGCTTGGGCTCGATCCGTGCTGCGCCATGATGCAGATCGGGCTCAACACAATCTCGGGCCTGCTCAAAAACTCCGTGGGTATGCCGCTGGGTTCTATCCAGCAAAGTCAACAGCAATCGGCAAATTTTGAGCAGCAAGTGGTGTTTCCGATGACCGCGATCACCCAGGCCAGAAACATGGCTGTTCAATTCCAGGGTCAGTTCGCCCAGATGCGCCAGCTTTTCCAGCTGCCGGTGGCCAGTGCAACTCTGCCCATGCCGCAAATGCTCGAACAGAGCCTGCTCTCAGGCAATCCGGGCGCGATGCCCCAAATCACAAGCAACTACTACTCCTTGTACGGCACCGCGATGACGCCGACGAACGCGCCCCTGCCAATCAGGAACATAGTCGATATGACCGATGCGGAAGCACAAGCTGCGATGAAGAAGGCAGTTGAAATCGATGCCCTGGCCAACCTTGAGCTACAAGCAGCAGAACAAATCAACCAACAACTGCAAAGTGCCGCACCCGGCACTTCCACCATCTTGGAAGCCGAAACTGCGGCATGGCTTGTGCGAGCGAACGCATACACGCAATCCGCCATGGCCGAGTTAGTACGAGTGCGCTCTATCGAGTTGGCTAATTCGAGCGGTCAGCTCAAGTTCAGCGCTTCTCATGCGGCGACGCTTCAGTCTACGGGCAACCAGGTCTTGCAACAGGGAGTGCAGTAACCGTGTTCTATTTCCAGCAACTCCTGAACACGGCGCTAACCGGGATTGACGGCACTGCCATCATCCCGACGGTCACGAATTTCGCATTCGCGATCCTGCTGATTGGTTTTCTGATCGGCCTCTACCAGGCAGCGTTTCGTGGAGGCGATCTGCCGGCACTTGCGGGAACAGCCATCAAGTATCTGGTCGTTGCCATGATCGTGTCCAACTGGGCGACAGTTTTTCGCGGCGTTAACGGCTCCTTCAATACGGTGGCGAATTTCATCGGCAGCAGCTCTGGAGCAGGAGACATGTTCCAGAGTTGGATGGGACAACTCCAGCAACAATTCGCCAACAATCCTTCGTTGACCCTGACGGACATCATCACGGGCGATGCGGCCGCCACGATCACGGTTGTACTGCTCGTCGTTGCCTATCTTCTCTATGCCCTGGCGATGATCGTGTTCTGCTTCTTCTATACCTTGTTTGGCGCGGTGCTCTATGTGGTCGGCCCTCTGGTACTCGCACTCATTCCCATCTCCGGGGTCGGCCAGCTGGGGAAGGCGTATGCGGTCAATGTGATGATCTGGAATGCCTGGGGCATTCTCTATGCAGTATTCGGCGCGCTCATTACCGCCATCCAGGTAAACCAGGTTAACAACATCCTGGGCAATGGATTCCTTGGCTTTCTGAAGGGGGCCGGGGACTCGGTCATGCTTGGGCTGGTCAGTATCTTTTACGCCCTGGCCATCGCGCTGATTCCGTTCATTGCCAAACGGATCATCTCGGGCGATGTAGGGTCAACAGCCTTTGCGCTCGTGAGGGCCGCTGGCGTTGCGGCCGGCGCCGCTCTCGCTGGAATCACTGGCTTTGCGGCAGGAGCGAGTCCTGTTTCCGCGGGCGCGGGAGTGTCGGGTGGTGTGGGCGCCTCGTCCACATCTCCTGTCCTGGCGTCGTCGACACCACCGCCTGCTCCCTCGATGCCAGAGTTCATTCGTTCGGGAGTTGCGAGCGCGATGAACAGCAGCAGCAGCCCAGCAGTGCCCGCATCTAATGCAAGTAACAACGATAAGCGGGATCTTGCCGCTGCCATGTCGGGCAGCAGTGGCCGACATGGGTCCAGTTATCGACCCCATTCAGTGACCCAGGTCCTTAGCTTTAACGTGGGGAGGGCGCTTGGAAGAGCCGCGGGTAGGAACAATGCCGAGAACAATTAGCTCTGGCCGAGGAGGTTTCTATGTGGAGGCAGCCACCGATCTGGGAGCCGCAAGACACGAAGTTCCGGCCGTACAGCATCACCACCCTGATCTTTTTCTATATCGGAAAGTTTTTCGGCCGTTTGTTTAGCCGACGTCATTGATTGTTGTTGAACACGAAGAAGGTACGCGAATATGTGGTTGAAAAGGAAAAACTCGTCCAAAGAAGCCGACGCTCCCGAGAAGCTCCGTTACAGCCGGTATTACGAGCATGACGGGATCCTGCGTGCCTACGCCAACCGGGCGATGGTGCTGGCCTTCTTGTGCGTGCCAACAACGATGCTGGCGGTGGCTTTCGCCGTCTATATTCGCCTGCAGCCTCCCACAGTCATTCGTGTGAATGAGAACGGGCTGGCAACGGTTCTGGGTGTGACGAAACCTGGCATTTCGGTGACGCAAGGCCCGGGATCGGAGCCGACCGAGTTTGAGAAGCGGGCATTTGTGCGCTTGTTCCTGGAACGTTATCTGAACTTCTCGCCGACAAATGTGAGCCGCAACTGGGCTGACAGTTTGAACATGATGACTGCCAACCTCCGGCGCACCGCCTTCGCTGGCATGCAGAAAGATGACTTCATCGGAAAGATTGAAGACGATCAGACGACTTCGGAGTTTCAGTTGCGCTCGCTTGAGGCCGCCAAGGACGACCCACTGACCTACACGGCGTTCGGGGTGAAAGAAGTCCACCACATTCACGAACACAACGAAACCATCGACAAGGTCGTGAGCGAATTCCGCGTCAGGCTACTAGTCGAGAAGCGGTCGGAGGAAAACCCCAGCGGCTTGCTGATTGGAGAGTATTGGGAACGCGCGATCGAAGGCGAGAAGCGCGACTGGGTTCTGCAGCAGGCGGGATTGGGCAGTCTGAGATAAGCGGAGGGAAAGGAGCTCTGAATATGGAAGGTAAAGGGACGACAGAGGCGACGGAACGGCCGGCTGCGGCGAAAGCCGATGGCGCCAACACCCCGCGAAGGCGCCGGAGTGGCAATGACGTCAACCTTCGCTATTTTCTGGTTAAGCCCGGATCGTCTCCGGCAAAACCGGAGCTCGGCCAGGAAATGGCGAGCGAGGGAGAGGCATTGATCGAGGCATTCAGGACCGGCCAGCCGTTCTACACGCTGACGGCTTGGAAGGCGGTTCCAGAGGTGAATGGCGGCAATCCTGTGATCGTGAAACAGGCTGTCGCCCAGAAGACGATTTTGAGCTAGTTCGAAGACATCAGCACAAACAGTTCTCATGTGACCAAGACGTTTGATTTTGGTCCTTTGAGCAACCCCGCGGCTTGATGCGGGGAAATGTGCTGACCGGCGCTTCTCGCACTTGAAGCCTGGCCGAGCAAACCCACAATGGGAGGCTAGGCGAGAGTGCCGAAGCTTGCGGTCACGCAAACTCCTTAACTCGATCCTGGTCCTCCAGGAAAACAAAATAGTTAAGGAGAACAAAAATGACGAAGAATACGACGACGAACAATTACAGAATCCCGGCCGACCAACTCCAGAACCTCGAGATCGACCGCAACGGGCGGATCGCACCGCGATTGCACGATCTTGAGCCACTCAAGAACACGCTGCTCAGCGTGCTCTATCCCGGAATCAAGGTGGCCAGCGTAAACGTGCCGGCCGAGCCTCTCGACGATTACGAAGAAGCACAGGTCGAGAACGCTCTGGCCCGGCTCGTCTGGAACGGGGTTCACTACAAACTAGTCGGCGCAAGCGGCTCCGCAAAGAAAGGCAAGTTTTACTTTGTGGACCGGGAGCACAGTCGAGCGATTGCCGAGCGGTTCCAGCACTGGCCGCAGGCAGCGATTGTTTACTTCGGGATCCTCGTCTCGCCCTGCAAGGTGATGATGGAGGAACCAGAGGCTCGCGTGCTCGTTGTACCCGACAGGAGGCTTGGAACCAATGACTGCCGGGGCTGGATCAGGCGATCCGTGTTCCAGCGTCTCCAACAAAAGCATGATGACGAAATTCTCTCGTACCAAATCGAACGGCTTCGTCGCGAGCGCCATGCAGGCACACGCGACGAAGATCTGGACGGGAAACAGCGATCAGTCCTTCTCGAAGACGCGAAGCGGGAGATTGCCGGGAAACGTCTGGCAGAAGGACGCTTTTACCAATTCCGCATGGCCTTCGCCGATACGCAGGCGAAAGGCGCATTCAAAATCATGGAGGATGACGTTTCGGACGCGCTGGAAGCGGATTTTGTGTTGCCGGAAAGCGCGGTCAAACCAGGGCTGAAGACACCGGCGGTAATGTATTCGATCTTCGGGCCGGGCAGAAGATTTCGCGGCCACTTGGCTGTGGGTATCCGCGAAGTCTCCCGCCAGCTCGAGTTTGAGTCCAGTTACACGTTGGTCGAACATGCTCCTGAAGACTCAATTCAGCTGGAAATTTTACCACAGGCGATGAAGCAAGTGGCGAAGCTGAGTGAGGCCGTAGGCGAGGGCCGTTACGAGGATTTACTTGAAATCCTCGGCCACCATCCGGACAAGTGTTTGCCGGATGGAGTGGAGCCGGACAACGAAGAATTCCGGGTCGTTGAAGGGCTGCTTCTGGCCGACGCCAGCGGCGAAATCGTCCGTCATCCTTACATCAACAATCAACTCAACAAACTGCTGGCGCGCTGGGCGTTCAAGGCGGCGACCGGCGGAGGCTTCCGTCTTCCAGCATTTGCATTGATGGATGACGGATATCTCTTCCTGAAGGATGGTCAAGTGGTTTCGGGAGCCGACTGGATTCCCGAGCACAAAGCCATCGTTCCGTTGGCCTCGAAACACGGCCTGTGCGTCCGTTATCCGATACGCATGGTTGACGATCTCCTCCCGTTCGGAAATCTCTCGGACGAAGAGATCTTAACCCAACTCAACAACGATCTTTGCCGGAGAAACTGCACGCTCACCGATTCGGAGACTCGCGAGTTGGTTCAACGGCAGCTCCGACTGGAGGGCACGTACGTCTTGCATTCGGAGACGGCAAAGAAGAACGGCGGCGATTTTGATTTCGACTGGGTTTGCGTGGTCGAGGAGGACCGGTTCCCGCGGTTTGTAAAGGATCGGTTTTCCCGAGGTCTCGGAAAGCAACAGGGCAAAAACAAGGCCAGCAAGGCCAAAGACCCCTGGTTCAATCTGGAGCACGTGGCCATGAAGGCCCGAGGGAATCACATCGGCTCGATCACCGACTTGATGACCTCCTGCCGGGCAGTAGGCCAGGAAGAACTGGCTGCGCAATTGGCCAAAGAACTTCAGAACGCACTCGACAGCCTCAAGTGGCAGGTCCAGCCCGATCTGAAGCTGGTCGCCGAAATACGCCAGCAGGTACGTCAGGCGCCCTGGCTTCGTTACAAGAACGAACGCCGGGTTTCTGATCTGCCTCTGCATCTGGAGGTGGAGAGGACTGATCGTGTCGGCCACCTCTACAACCATGTTCGTAAGCAGATCGAAGACTTGCTGATCAACAAGGCTCCGATTGAGGCATTTAAGGCGCTCGTGGTGGGCGAACAGGTCAGCCGCGAGATGCTCGAAGATTGCCGTTTCGTCAATCGGGTGTACGCCGCGATGGTCGGCAAGATCGCAGAAAGACGAGAGCAACTCAAAGAACAACTCGAGAAGGCAAAGGCCGAATGGGAAACGATACGGCAGAGTTCCGACAAGGAGCTGCGTAGGCAGAAGCTGTTTGCCATGAACCAGGCATACGGCGCATGCCGCGGTGACGAAGAACGGGGCAGGTACGAGATGAAGGCGGTTCTCGCTTTCATCCGGATCTGGGCACAAAACAAGGCGGAGAATCGTATGGGATGGCTGCAGGCCCTGAACCGGATTGTGTGTGCCGGCCAGCGCTCCAGTGGCTCGATTCTCTTTCTTGCTTTTCCGCAGGAGCTGATCCTGAAGCTTGCGGAGCGCACGGGCGGCAAGCCCGTCCGGGTGCACGTTCCAAAGCTCTACGACGGACTCGTTCGTACCGACTCGGCAGGTCGAGCTTTCCTGGTTGATCCACTTAAAGGAGGGGGACAGAAACATACGTTCCTGTTCAAGTACCGGGACGGCAAGATCCTCCTTGATGACGATAAGACCGAGCAGGCTCAGGCAGAAACATCAACCGAAGCTTGCGCTGAATCGGAGACAGCGGAGGCCGTAAACCGAGCCGCCGTGGTCGATGAGGCCGTGGAATTTAATCCCGGCGCTTTCAGTGATGAGGATGTGAGCGATGCTCCCTGGGTCATGTGAGGCACGAACCCCTTTGAGCGGAATCCTTCTGGATTCCGCTCAGGGCCTTAAGAAGGGACTATGAATAGAACTGTTTCTCTCATCCTTATATATAGCTTCTGTGCGATCGCTGCATTGTCCCAACAGTCGGTCACTCCCAGCCCGAACGCCGTCGTCCACGTTGCGACCGCCCTGAACCACCTGACGGTCCTGGAATTTCATGAGCCGGTCACGATGGCGGCTGCTGGGAGTTCGGATTTCCAGATTGAGCGAGA